>Ga0209098_1000007_pt1 | contig 250180 bp, 256 predicted proteins | sample AD_JPNHW1_MetaG_FD_184429 | JGI IMG/M metagenome (GOLD analysis project Ga0209098, IMG submission 184429) | Active sludge microbial communities of municipal wastewater-treating anaerobic digesters from Japan - AD_JPNHW1_MetaG (SPAdes) (version 2) | ecosystem: Engineered > Bioreactor >... | reverse complement strand
CCACTAAACTAGTTATCACGGGAACATTTACAGATACTGGAACTATTGCTATTCCAATAATTGCAGATGACACTGTTGTAGTTAATGCAGTTGTTCAACCAATTATTTCATTTACACTTTCTGATAACACTATTTATTTTGGAAACTTGAGTTCATCTTTGACCTGTTTTGCTCAAGGCACAGATCCTCTAAACACAACATGTCCTGTAACTACAGAGACAGAAGCATTTAATATGACAGCAGGAACAAATGCTACATCTGGTTATGTGATAACTATAAAAGGAGGCACTCTAACATCTGGAGGGAATACTATTACTGCACCAGCTGTAAATACTGTGCCTACAGTAGGGCAAGAGCAATTTGGTGTTAGATTTACTTCATCTGGTGGTACGGGAACAGTAACTGCACCTTATGCAGCTGCAGGATATGCGCTTTCTTCAACTTCTACAACAACAGCACAAATTGCTTCAGCACCAGGAGTTTCTGCAACAACTACTTATTCAGCCAGATATCTTGCAACAATAGGTACTTCAACAGAAGCAGGAATTTATACAACTAGCCATACATATGTCGCAACTTCAACATTTTAATTATTATTTATTTTAATTTTATGAATTTTCCAAAAATAAAAAATATAATTGTTCTTGTAGTAATATTCTTTGGCGTGATTGTTGTTGCGAAACCGTTTACAGCTGAAGCTCTTACTGTTTCTCCTGTAAGAGTCGAAATAAGCGGAAACCCTGGTCAGGTCTTAGAAGAAAAAATGACTTTAATAAATGATACTAAAAATTCTCAAACTTTTTATTCTTCTTTTTTAAACTTCGAAGCGGAAGGTGAAACAGGTAATCCTGCTTTTGTTGAATCAAGTTCTGATTTAGATAAATGGATGAGTACAGAAAATTCAATAACAATAGAACCTGGTAAAAGTGTTATAGCTACAATAAAAATTGCTATTCCACAAAATGCAGAACCTGGAGGACATTTTGCTGCTGTATTCTGGGGAACATTTCCTAATAATCCTGAGAATCCTGCTGTTTCTATCGGAGCAAAAGTTGGTATGCTAATTCTTTTGTCTGTAAATGGTGATGTGGAAGAAGGTGGAGGATTGTTGCAATTTTCTACAATTGGTAATAAGTTTTGGTACAACACTTTGCCAGTTTCTTTTATGTACCGTTTTAAAAATGATGGAGGTGATCGTATAAAACCTACTGGAAAAACTATAATTAGAAATACTTTTTTTATTCCTACAGATAAAATTGATGCAAACATTTCAAAAGGTAATATATTGCCAAACAGTATTCGTAAATTTGAGTTTGATTGGATAAAAAGTCCACGAGCAAAAGATTTTATTGCTCCAGAAAAAGTACTTTCAAGATTTTTTGATACTGCGCTTTATCAATTTAAAAATTTTGCAGTAGGTTTATATTCAGCAAAACTTGATCTTACATATGGAATTCAAAACCTTAACACAACCAAGACGGTTTATTTCTTTGTATTTCCATGGCAGATGCTTCTATGTTTAGCTGTCATACTTTCAATCGTACTTTTTGTAGGATCTAAACTGGTTAAACGATACAACAGATATATTATACAGAAAGCACGTGTTGGAATGACTCCACCAAACGATGCTAATCATGTATAAAAAATATAGTAATAACACTCTTAAATTATTCAAAACAGCAATAGTTATTATTGCTGTTTTGATGAGTGGAAATGCTTTGTCATATGATATGACAAGTTCTTCAACTGTTGTTATATCAGCAAGAGTCGAAGGAGGAGGAACGCCTCCTGGTGGCGGTGGTGGAAGTTCTGGTAGTATACCAACAAGTATTAATTTTTCTGGTATAGCATATCCTTTTTCAAAAGTTTATCTCTTGCAAGATGGGAAAAAAATAACATCTGTTTCTACAAATAGTGGTTCAAAATTTTCTTTATCTGTCGTAAATTTAAGTACAAATACTTATACTTTTTCGATTTATGCTGATGATGGGTATAATAGAAAATCTTCTTTCTTTTCTTTCCCATTGCGAATAGTTTCTGGTAGTACTATAAATGTAAGCAATATTTTATTGTCACCAACAATTTCAATAGATAAAGTAAAAGTTAAAAGAGGTGACAACATAACAATATCTGGCAAAGCAACCCCTGAATCAGAAGTAAAAATATCTGTTTTTGGAAATCAAGAATATTTTTATAAAACTACTCCAAATATAAAAGGGGAGTATTTTTACGTATTAAATACTTCTTCAATGGAAAGTCAGAAATATCAGACACAATCAAATGAAGTTTATAAAAATCAAACGAGTCCATACAATAGTCCACTTTCTTTTTTTGTAACAAACCAAAATATAAATAAAGAAGAACAACTTTGTCTTTCTATTAAAGCTGACTTAAATTGTGATGGATATGTAAATTTAATAGATTTTTCTATTATGGCTTTTTGGTATGAAAGATTAAATGTACCAAAACAAATAGATCAGAACGGTGATGGTGTGATATCATTAATAGACTTTTCGGTTTTAGCTTTTTATTGGAATGGTTAATATATGAAAAAAATATTTCAAAAAATAATAATAATTTTTTTATTTATAATTTGTTGCTTTTTGGGGCATAAGGTTGAAGCTGCAAGAATAGAATTAGATTCTTCAAAAACAGAATTGAATATGCATGAACAGTTTTATGTTGATTTAGTTCTTTATCCTGAAAATGTATCTTTCAATGGAATAGAAGGATCTATTAATTTTCCAACTGATAAACTTTCCTTTATTCGTTCAGAAGTAGGGAAGTCTGTAATTAATTTATGGATAAAAGAACCAGAAGAAAAAAAGGGGAAGATTAAATTTTCTGGTTTGATTACAAATGGTTTTAGTGGAGTAATAGATCCATTTGATAGTGAAAATAAATTGCCTGGTACAATTATACGTTTTGTTTTTGAACCTTTAATGCCAGGAAACATAACGTTAGAAACATCTTCTATGCTTTTAGCAAAAAATGATGGAATGGGTACATTGGAAAATATAGAGCCACAATCTATAAATCTTGTAATTCAAGATATAAATAATCTTTTCTTTTATCTTCACGAAAATGATACAAACCCTGAATTAGAAGCTTCTGTCGTTCGTGAACCTAATCTTTATGATAATAAATATGTATTAATATTCAATGCAAAAGATAAAGAAAGTGGTATAAAAAGTGTAATGATTAAAGAGGGTAATAGAAATTGGGTAGAAATCAAGAGTCCTTATTTACTAAAAGATCAAACTAGACATAGTTTAATATCTGTAAGAGCAGTTAATTTTTCTGGAGTTAGTACTGTTATTGCTATTGAACCTATTAATTACGAAAATGCCCCAGGTGTTAAAATTGCAATTGCCTTTGTTTTAGTAGTATTTATTTATTTTATTGCAAAAAAAGTTTTGGATTATTTTAAAAAGAAAAAAGAACATTAATAAAATGATAAAGTTTTTTTTCAAAAAAAGTTTTCTAATATTTTTAGTTTTATTTTCTTTTAGTATTCCATTTTTTACATATGCAATACCTCCTGTAGTTAATTTAGATGGGCCTTCTCTTGTGCCAAAATCTGAAATTTTTATGATTCCAGAACAAGATACTTCGATTCTAGGTTCTACTTTTAGCATACCGATTTATATAAATACAAAAGGATATGATGTTAATGCAATAGGTTTAAAAATTAGTTTTGATCCATCAAAAATTGCTGTTGTTAAACCTTTTACTGGAAAATCTATATTTGGCATTTGGGTTGAACCACCTAATTATGACAACATAAAAGGAACTGCAAGTTTAGTTGGTGTTATTCCAAATGGAATAGTTACAGAAAAAGGTTTAATAGGAACTATTACATTTAAATCCTTAGCAATAGGGGAAACAAATATTATTATAAATGATTATACAAGTGCAAATCTAAATGATGGTTTTGGAACAAATATAAAGTTAACATTAGGTAAAGTTTCTTATAAAATAATTCCAAAACCCATTGAAAAAGATATTGAAAAAGTAGAAAATACAGAAGTTGTGGAACCAATTTTGGATACAAAAGTGAATGATTTACAAGAAAATAAATGCGGAATACAGGCTGTTGATTCTTATTTTAGTATCGGTGGATATTCTTTGTTGCTTTTGTTGGTTATATTGTATTTTTCTATTGTTGTTATCATTGCATTAGTTATTTATATTTTATATAATTAGGTGACATTATTATTATTTAATTTAAAAAAATGGAATCAAAAAAAGTAGAATTTTTTAATAGGTTATCTTTTATAACCCTTTTATCAACTGTATTTATCTCCTTATTCTTCTTCATACCATATATATCAGTATCTCTTATCGCATGTAAGGGTTTTCTAATTTCCGTAGGAACAATACTCTCTCTTTTGTTCTGGTTGATAGCTAGATTAGGAGAAGGGAAGTTTATTATTCCTAAAGATAGATTGATTTTGTTTGCTGGTATCATACCGTTGATTTTTTTGATTTCATCTTTTTTCTCCTCATCGCTTTACGCATCTCTTTTTGGTAGTGGTTTTGAAATAGGAACTTTTGGTTCCATGCTGATAATGTTTGTTATTTTCTTCCTTGCATCAATTCATTTCCAAACTGAGAAAAGGGTAAAAAGTTTCTTTAATTCTCTTTCAGTAGCTGCTGTTGTTTTAGCAATTTTTGAATTGCTTAATATATTTGTTGGTTTTGGAAATTTATTGCCTGGATTTTTGAATGGAGTTTCATATGGAAATTTAGTAGGAAGTTGGAGTGATTTTGGATTAATATTTGGTATTATCGTTCTATTGTCTATTTATTCTATTGAATTTTTAAAGACAAAAAAAATATATTTAATTGCGCAATATTTCTTACTTGTAACTGGTATATTTTTTCTAATATTAGTTAATTTGCCACTTGTTTGGATGTTAGTCGGAATTTTTTCTGTGATTATGTTTGTTTATAGCATCTCTATACAGCATGCAGGAATTAATGTAGTACAAGGTGGAGAAAAAAGAAAAAGATTTCCATTTGAAGCTTTGATAGTTGTTGTTTTCTGTTTCTTCTTTTTATTAGGAAGTAATTCAATAGGAAGTTTTGTTTCTAAATATATAAATATTCCTAATACTGATGTAAGACCATCTATAGTTTCAACTGCTCAAATTACATACAAAGCATTGCAACATAATCCTGCTTTGGGAACTGGCCCTAATACTTTTGGAGATGATTGGGCTCTTTGGCAACCAAAACAAATTGTTCAAACAACTTTCTGGAATACAAATTTTTCAAGTGGTTATAGTCTATTTATGACATTTATAGCAACAACTGGAATACTTGGTTTTGTTGCTCTGTTGCTATTCATAATTATCTTTGTCATAAGAGGTATACAGTCTTTAAAGTTTGCTTTAAAAAATTCATCGTCAGATTATTATATTCTTACAACTCTTGTAGTCTCAGTGTACTCTTGGGTAAGTATTATTGTTTATAATCCTAGTATTATAATGCTAACTTTGGCATTCCTATCTAGTGGAATATTAATTGGCATTTTAGTATGTAAACAAATGATACCAGTTAAAGAATTTTCATTCTTAAATGATCCACGAAAAAGTTTCTTTTCTATTTTCGGTTTGATGATAGTTATGATTGGTACTGTATTTGTTGTTTACCTTTATATCAATAAATTTGTTTCAGTTATTTATTTCTCTAAGAGTTTGAATGCTGAGACTACGATTGAATCATTATCAAAATCAGAGAAGTTGCTTCTTAATGCAATTTCTTTAGATAAAAATGATATTTATTATCGCACATTGTCTCAAGTGTACATTAATGAAATCAGTGTATTATCAACAGATCAAACAATTTCAAAAGATGTTCTAAAAACTAGTCTTCAGCAATTAGTAAATCTTGCTCAAAGTTCTGCTGTACTGGCTGTAGATCAGAATCCTAAGCAATATTTAAATTACATGAATTTAGGTAATATTTATGCTTCTTTTGTTCCTTTAGCTGTTGAAAAAAGTTATGAAAGTGCTGTATCTGCTTATGATAAAGCTCGTGAGCTTGCACCAAATAATCCAACAATATTATTGTCACGTGCTCAACTTGAATTGGCAAATAAAAATAATGCTGAGGCAAAAAGATTTATTAATGAAGCTATATCTATAAAACAAAATTATATAGATGCTATTTTCTTGCTTGCACAAATCAAATTAGATGAAGGGGATAGTAGTGGTGCAATAGAACAAGCTGAATTAGCAAGTCAATTAGATCCAACAGATTCTACAATATTTTTTAGACTTGGTTTATTACGTTACAATTCTGCTGATTACACTGGAGCAGTTAGTGCTTTTGAACAGGCTGTAATATTAAATACAAATTATTTGAATGCACGTTTTTATCTCGGACAAGCTTATCAGAAAGTTGGAAGAGGTAGTGATGCATTAGTTCAATATAACTTATTAAAGACAGTTGTTCCTAACGATGAAGGGTTACAAAAAGCAATTGATTCAGTATCAGGGAATCAAGTATCTACTCCAAGTACAGAGGAAGGGGATAAAACAAAAGAAGAATCATCTGATTCTAAAACACAAAATACAAAAACAAAACTTCCGTAATAAATAATACATTAAAAAGGCGGAATGAAAAAATTTTTAAGTATATTTAATAAGGAGTTTGGTAGCATAAACCAAGCGGCGCTTCTTTTGGGATTCTTTACACTCTTATCTCAAATACTTGCTCTTTTTCGTGATAGAGCAATAGCACATTTTGTTGGTCCATCTGCGCCACTTGATGCTTATTATGCTGCTTTTAGAGTTCCAGATTTAATTTTCATTTCTATTGCTTCTCTTGCGTCCATTACAGTTTTAATTCCATTTATTGTTGCTAAAATGGACGGAGAAAAAGTTACGAAAGAAGCTCAAAAATTTCTCAATGATGTATTTACTGTTTTTTTAGGAGTTATTCTTTGTGTTTCTGTTATTGCATTTTTTTTAATGCCTTACTTGATCCATCACTTAATTGCTCCAGGGTTTATTCCAGAAATGCAAGATAAAGTTATAATACTTTCTCGTATTATGCTTCTATCTCCGATTTTTATGGGTTTGTCTGGTCTTTTTGGAACGATAACGCAATTGTTTAAAAGATTTTTTGTTTTTTCTTTAAGTCCAATATTTTATAACCTTGGTATTATTTTTGGTGTTGTCTTTCTTTTCCCAATATTTGGAATTTATGGAATGGCAATTGGTGTTGTATTAGGAGCATTAATGCATTTTCTAGTTCAATTTTTTGCATCTTCAAATTGTGGTTTTTCTACAAAATTTTCTTTTAAAATAAATTTTAAAGATATTAAAAATGCAGCACTTACTTCATTACCAAGGACATTAGGTCTTGCTTTTAACAGTATTGCTCTTATTTCGATTGTTGCTATGGCATCTTTTTTGAAAAGTGGTTCAATATCTGTTTTTAATTTTTCTTTTAATCTTCAATCAGTGCCACTTAATATTATAGGTGTATCTTATGCTGTTGCAGCTTTTCCAACTTTAACTAAATCATTTTCATCGGGGAGGTTAGATGAATATAAAGTTCATTTAAAATCCGCAGCAAGACAAATAATTTTTTGGTCTTTGCCTATAACTTTTCTTTTTATTGTTTTGCGTGCACAAATCGTGCGTGTAATTTTAGGTTCCGGTTCTTTTTCTTGGGAAAATACACGTCTTGTAGCCGCTTCTCTTGCAATATTTTCTGTTTCCATATTGGCACAAGGAATGACTGCACTTTTATCAAGAGCTTACTATGCTGTTGGAAATACAAAAAAACCATTAATGATAAATTTGTTTTCCTCAGCTACTATAATTATTTTGTCTTATCTTTTTATCCATTTATTTCAAAGCGTTCCATTTTTTAGATATTTTGTTGAGTCTATTTTAAAAGTTTCTGACATACCAGGCACAATAGTACTTATGTTACCGCTAGCATATTCAGTAGGTACAATTTTAAATTTTATATTACAATGGATTTTTATAAAAAGAGATTTTATGAAAAAAGAAGAATTTATTGCAGTAACATTTTTCCAAAGCTTAGGTTCTTCATTTTTTATAGGCTTTGTATCTTATTTAAGTCTAAAAGTTTTTTCAGAAATTTTTGGAACTACTACTTTTTTTGGTGTATTTTTACAGGGGTTCTTTTCTGGAATTTTGGGTATATTATCCGGTATTTTAGTTCTTCATTTATTAAAGAATCAGGAATTGAAAGATTTGATAAAGGCATTGAGGACAAAATTCTGGCTTGCTAGAGTTATCGTTCCTTCTCAAGAAGAGCTTTAAAATTAGGGCTTTTAAGGTTTTTATGGTATAATAAAAATATGGACTTTTGCGTCCATTTTATTTTATATGGAAAAAGAACATCCAAATTTGCCCAAGAGATTGGTGCTTAAATATTTTTGGCAAGTAATTAAACACTTTAAGCTGTCTTTTTTTATAGTTATAATTTCTACAGTAGTTGGTTCTGCACTTGATGTTTATATACCACTTAAATATTTAAATCTTTGGAATATTTTAAGTTCAAATAATTTTTCTCTTGTTTCTAGTGCTAAGTCAATAATTATTTTAATTTTGGTTTTGAATCTAATTCGTTGGGGAATTCGTAGAGTTTCAGGATTCTCTCTGTCATATTTTGAATCTAGGGTGATGGCTGGTCTTCGTGAACAAGGATTTTCTTATATGATTGGACACTCTCATTCTTTTTTTGCAAATAATTTTTCTGGATCATTAAGTTATAAAATTAATAAATATGCTAGAGCTTTTGAAAAACTAGCTGACAGGATGGTATTTGATGGTTTGCCTCTTATTGTTCGTGGAGTTGGTACCATCATCGCTATTTATACATTATTTCCTAAATATTCTTATATTTTAGGAATTTTCTGTATCGTATTTTTAGTAACTTCATTTATTTATATTCGTTATAAATTAAAATATGATGTCATCGCATCAGAATGTGATACAAAAACTACTGGAGCATTTTCTGATTCAATTAGTAATCATTCTTCTATACAATTATTTACTGGTCATGAATATGAGAAGAATCGTGTTAACGAGATAATACAAAAACAGAAGAAAGCAACTGCATTTAACTGGTATCTTTGGGAAGGTCTTGGTTCTATACAAAGTTTCTATTCTTTCTCAGTTGAATTTATTATTTTTTATTTAGCTATCGGAGATTGGAAATTAGGATTAATTACACTACCTGTTATGGTACTTTTGCAAAGTTATTTGATACGTTTAATGGACAATTTATGGAGTTTTGGTTCTATCGTACGAGCGTATTATGAAAGTTTTGCTGATGCAAATGAAATGGTTTCTATTTTAAATACTCCATATGAAATTATAGATGAGCCAACTTGTGCTATACAAAATATAAAAGGAGAAATTATTTTTGAAAATGTTACATATACTTATAAAAATAATGAATTTAAAGTACTCGATAATTTTTCACTAAAAATACCTGCTGGACAAAAAATAGCTATTGTTGGTTCTTCAGGCGCAGGCAAAACCACATTCGTTCGTCTCTTAATGAGATTGTTTAATATCCATTCTGGAAAAATTTTGATTGATGGAGTAAATATAAATAATATAACTCAAAAAAATCTTCGTGAGCAAATTGCTTTTGTGCCACAAGACCCTATACTTTTTCATCGTACATTAAAAGAAAATATACGTTATGGTAGAAGCAATGCAAGTGATGAAGATGTACTAAACGCTGCACGTCTTGCTCATTGTGATGAATTTATAAATTTATTGCCTTACGGATATGATACTTATGTAGGGGAACGAGGAATAAAACTTTCAGGTGGTGAACGTCAAAGAGTTGCTATTGCTCGTGCTATTCTTAAAAATTCACCAATTCTTGTTCTTGATGAAGCAACATCTTCACTTGATTCTCATTCTGAATCTTTAATTCAAGATGCATTACAAAAACTTATTAAAAACAAAACAGCTATTGTTATTGCACATAGACTTTCTACCATTAAACAAATGGATAGAATTATTGTCATTGAAAAAGGAAAAATTATTGAAGATGGAGTACATAGTGAATTGTTAAATAAAAAAGATGGATTGTATAAAAAATTATGGAATCTACAAGCTGGAGGATTTAAAAATACAATCTAAAATATTTTCTTCTTTCACTTTGAAGTATTTTTTGTTAGTATGAAATTACAATATGGATTTAAAACACATCAGAAATTTTTCAATAATTGCACATATAGATCATGGAAAATCTACCTTAGCAGATAGAATGCTTGAAGTCACCCATACGATTGAAGCACGAAAAATGAGAGATCAAGTTCTTGATTCAATGGACTTAGAAAGAGAAAGGGGGATAACAATAAAAATGCAACCTGTCCGTATGGAATACGCCCTAAAGGGCCAAAATTACGTTTTAAACCTTATTGATACGCCTGGGCATATAGATTTCTCTTATGAAGTTTCTCGTGCCCTAAAGGCTGTTGAGGGCTCTATTTTGCTTGTTGACGCCACACAAGGTGTACAAGCACAAACACTTACAACGCTTGAAATGGCTAAAGAAAGTGGTCTTGTAATAATACCTGTATTGTCAAAAATAGATTCTCCTTTAGCAAGAATTGATGAGATAAAAATGGAGGTTGCTCTTTTGCTTAATATAGATCCAGATAGTATTTTAGAAGTATCTGGAAAAACTGGTGAAGGAGTAGAAAATTTGCTTTCAGAAATTATAAATAAAATTCCATCACCAAGACAAGATAAAAATGAAAAAAATAGTACTCAAGCATTGGTATTTGATTTTAAATATGATAGTCATAGGGGAGTAATAGTTTATGTTCGTGTATTTAATGGATCTATAAAAAGAGGAGACTCTCTTATTTTTTCTGTTTCTGGAGAAAAATTTATTTCTTTGGAAGTTGGAATATTTTCTCCTGAAGAAAAAGCAAAAAATTCTATTGAATCTGGAGAAATCGGATATATTGTAACCGGTATTAAAAAACCTGGAATAGCATCAGTTGGAGATACTATTACTTTTTATAAAAATCCAGCAGAAGCATTGCCAGGATATATGAATCCAAAACCTGTAGTGTGGGCATCTGTTTATCCTGAAGATGCAGATGATTTTCCAGAGTTGAAACTTGCTTTAGGAAGGCTTCGCTTATCTGATTCGGCTTTTTCATACGAAGAGGAAGCATCAGGTACTTTAGGAAAAGGTTTTCGATGTGGATTTTTAGGTATGCTTCATTTAGAAATAATTACAGAACGTTTAAAAAGAGAATTTGGACTTAATTTAGTTGTAACTATGCCATCTATAACTTATAAAGTTATTTTAAAAAATTGCAAAGAAGAAATAATTTATTCTCCACATTTTTTCCCAGAAGATGGTCAAATTTTAAAAATTTATGAACCATGGATCAATGTAAAAATAATTACACCAGGAACATACTCTAGTATATTAATGCCATTTTTATTTGACCATGAAGCAATTGTCCATTCTACAGAAAATTTTGGTGATAATCGTTCATCAATAAATTTAGAAATGCCTTTGCGTGAATTAATGAGAAACTTTTTTGATGATTTGAAAAGTATAACTTCTGGTTATGCTTCTATATCCTATGAAATTGGAGAATATAAGGAAGCTGATGTTGTAAGGTTAGATATTTTAATCGCAGACGAACCAATGGTGGCTTTTTGTAGAGTTATATCACGTCGTAGAATTGAAGAAGAGGCACGTAGCCAAGTTGAGCGCTTAAAAAAAATTATTCCGAGACAACAATTCCCATTTAAGATACAAGGAAAAGCATTAGGGAGAATTATTGCGTCAGAATCAGTTTCAGCATTTCGTAAGGATGTTCTTATGCATGGAAGTAAAGTTGTTGGCGGTGGTGACGTAAGTAGAAAGAAAAAACTTTTAGAAAAACAAAAAAGAGGAAAAGCAAGACTAAAAGAAAACGCTAGGGTAAATATAACCCAAGACGTATTTCTAAAAATGATGAGAGGGGGAGAAAAATAATTTATTTCATCCTGAATATCGGGGAATACAACAGTATCATACTTATAATGATCAGTATGCATAAAACTGACCAAATGATTTTTATTTTCTTTTGATGTTTTTTATTAAAAAGCATATAATGATTTTATCATATTATGCGAAATTTTCAACAAAAAAAGGGTTTTAAGAGTTTTTTACAATCAAAACCAGTTTTGTTTTTGCTATTTGTTTTTGTTGTTATTTTTGCATGGAAAATTTTCAGTCTAATAGGAAAAATGCAAGAAACATATAAAAATAGGGATATGGAGCGTGAAAAAATAAGTGAATTAGAAGAAAGAAAACAAAAACTTTTATATGAAATAGAAAAATTAAATACAGAAGATGGTAAAGAAAAAGTCATAAGAGAAAATTTTGGCATGGTTAAAGAAGGCGAAGAGGTTATTGTTATAGTTGAAGACACAAATAAAAAAAGCATAGAAGAAGTTAAAAAACCAAGTCGAATATCTATTTTTTTTAACAAACTATTTGGTAGATAAAAGCTTCCTTTTGATCTTTCTTATTGGTATAATATAAATATGAAAATCATATTTTTTGAAGTACCAAAAGTTGAGCAAGATCAATATTCTCAATTGTTTTCTGATTCATTTCCAAATAATGAAATTTCTTTTTTAGAACAAAAATTAGACGAAGATAGTATTGCTTTAGCAAAAGAAGCAGAAGTTGTTTCAGTGTTTGTAAATTCAGTTATTGATAAAAATATAATTGATGCATTACCTAATCTAAAATTTATTGCAACTCGTTCGACTGGTTTTGACCATATAGATAAAGATTATTGCAAAACAAAAAATATTCTTGTTTCTAACGTTCCAGCTTATGGTTCAAAAACAGTTGCAGAATTTGCTTTTGCATTACTCCTTGCCCTATCAAGAAAAATATTTGATGCGACTCGTCAGTTGAAAGACGAAGGTGATTTTTCAATATTTCCTCTCAAGGGTTTTGATTTGAATGGAAAAACAATAGGTGTAATAGGAACAGGTAAAATAGGTAAAAATTCTATAAGAATAGCAAAAGGATTAGGCATGAATGTTCTAGCTTATGATTTATATCCTGATATGGCTTTTGCTAAGGAACTTAGCTTTGAGTATAAAACTTTAGATGAATTAATTTCACAATGTGATGTTTTGACTCTTCATGCACCGTATACTAAAGAAAATCATCATTTTATAAATAAAGAAAATATTTCAAAAATGAAAAAGGGAGTATACATTATTAACACTGCAAGAGGTGAACTTATAGATACAGATGCTTTGATTTGGGGCTTACAACAAAAAATTATCGCTGGAGCTGGTCTTGATGTTATGGAAGGTGAAAGGGAATTAAAAGAGGAAATAGAAATACTTTCTTCAGACAATAAAAGAGAAAAAATAAAAGATTATCAAACTCTTTTTGAAGACAGAGTTTTAATAGATATGCCTAATGTAATAGTTACTCCACATATTGCTTTCTATTCGCAAGAAGCTGAATATGAAATTATTAAAACTACTATAGATAATATAAATAATTTTATTTCCCAAAAACCAACAAATTTAGTTCAATAAAATGGATAATCAAATAACAAAAATTTTAGCTGAAGAGATTAAAGATTCACGTGGAAATCCAACACTAAAAGTAACAGTTTGGGCTCGAACTTTTGTAGATTTGGATAATTCTGAACAAGATGTATTTGATAGTTTTTCTGTACCTTCTGGTGCTTCTACTGGCGCGCATGAAGCGCATGAATTGCGTGATGAAAATGGTGGTGTTCAAAATGCTGTTGAAATAGTAAATAAAATAATTGCTCCTGCTTTAATAGGTAAAGATGTTCTAAATCAAAAAGAAATTGACAGAATTATGATAGAGCTTGATGGAACATCGAACAAAGATAATTTAGGCGGAAATTCTATAATTGGTGTTTCTATTGCATGCGCAAAGGTTGCAGCAAAAGCATCTGATATTGAAATATTCGAACACTTAAGAACATTAAGTGAGATAAGACCATCTAGACGAATACCACATCTTTATATGAATTTAATAAATGGTGGTAAGCATGCAAAAAATAATTTAGCTTTTCAGGAATATCATATTGTTTCTAATACAGAAAGCGTAAAGGATGAAATTGATATGGGTTTGAAAATACAAAATTCTTTAAAAGAAATTATCGGTAATGATTTAGGTGAAAATTCTTTAATATTGGGTGATGAAGGTGGTTATGCTCCACAAATAAGTAATATTAAAAAACCACTTGAATATTTAAGAGAAGCAATAAAAATAAATAATTTTGAAAATAAATTAAGGTTGGCTCTTGATGTGGCTTCCTCATCTTTTTTTGATGGTAATTTTTATGATGTAGATGGGAAGAAAATTACAAAAGAAGAATTAGCTGAGATTTATAATTCATTGATAAAAGAATTTGATTTACTTTCTATAGAAGATCCATTTGATGAAGAGGACTTTGAAAGTTTTGAAAAATTAAAAGAAGATAATGATGGATTAATTGTTGTTGGAGATGATTTAACTGTTACAAATAAAATTCTTTTACAAGAGGCCATAGAAAAGGGAAGTATTAATGCAATGATAATAAAACCGAATCAAATAGGCACACTATCAGAAACATTGGAAACTATGAGATTAGCAAGAGAAAACAATATTGAACTTATTATTAGCCATAGAAGTGGAGAAACAGATGATAGTTTTATTGCAGATCTTGCATATGCTTTTGGTTGTTTTGGTCTTAAGTCTGGTTCTCCTATTAAAGAAGAAAGAATGGTAAAATATGATAGATTGATTGAGATATCAAAAAAAGTTTAATTAATAAAATAAGTGTATGTATAGCAACCGAATGGTTTGCTTTTGTATTATTAGGGTAAATTATAAAAAATAATTATGGAAGAAAAAAAAGTTATAGATTTTATAAAATGGTTTAATGAAGTAGGAATTGAAGATGTGCCAATAGTTGGTGGAAAAAATGCAGCATTAGGTGAAATGTATTCAAACCTTGTGCCTCTTGGTGTAAATATTCCAGATGGCTTTGCACTTACAGCTGATGCTTATAGATATTTCTTTAAAGAAACTGGTCTTGATAAAAAAATTCAAGATATTTTTTCTGATTTAAATACTAAAAATATAAGAAATTTGCAATCTCGTGGAAAAAAAGTTCGTGAAGCTATTTTAAAAGAAGAATTTCCTCCATTGCTTCATGATGCAATAGTAAAATCTTATTCTGAAATGGAAAAAAAATATGGTAATGATATAGATGTTGCTGTAAGATCATCTGCAACTGCTGAAGATTTACCTGGAGCTTCATTTGCTGGACAACAAGAAACATATCTTGATGTTCGTGGAATAAAAAATGTATTACTTTCTACAAGAAAATGTATTGCATCATTATTTACTGATCGTGCTATATCATATCGTGCAGATAAAGGATTTTCTCATTTCGATGCTGCGCTTTCTGTTGGTATACAGCTAATGGTACGTTCTGATCTTTCTGCTTCTGGTGTTGCTTTTACAATTGATACAGAATCAGGTTTTGATAAAGTGATTGAAATAAATGGAATATATGGCCTTGGTGAATTTATTGTGCAAGGAATTGTTATTCCAGACGAATTTGTAATTTTTAAACCAACTTTAGAAAATGGACATAAACCTATTATTTCAAAAAAACTTGGCAAGAAAAACATTAAACTTATTTACGCAAAAGGTGGTGGAACAAAAAAAGTAACTGTGCCAAAAAATGAAGTAGAAAAATTCTGTTTAACAGAAGAAGAGGTTATGAAACTTGCAAATTGGTGTCTTCAGATAGAAAAATATTTTTCAAAAAAACACAATCGTTATCAACCAATGGATATAGAATGGGCTAAGGATGGACGCACTGGTAAGTTATTTATAGTTCAAGCAAGACCAGAAACTGTTCAATCTGGTAAAGACAAAAATATTTTGAAAGAATATAAACTTGATAAAAAATCTAATGTACTTACAACAGGTATTGCCGTTGGGGGTAAGGTTGGCGCAGGAAAAGTTCGTGTATTACATAGTACAAAAGATATTTCTCAATTTAAACAAGGAGAAGTTTTGGTAACAGAAATAACTGATCCAGATTGGGAACCAATTATGAAAATAGCTAGTGCAATTGTTACAGATAAGGGTGGACGTACTTCTCACGCTGCTATTGTTTCTCGTGAATTAGGTATTCCTTGTATAGTAGGTACAGGTAATGCAACAAAAATATTACAAAATGGGAATGATGTAACTGTTGGATGCGCAGAAGGAGAAGTTGGTTCTGTTTATGAAGGAATTTTACCTTTTGAAATACTTGAACATAGATTAGATAAAATACCAGAAGTAAAAACAAAGATAATGATAAATATCGGTTCTCCTGATGAAGCTTTCAAGAATTACTTTTTACCAGTAAAAGGTGTTGGTTTAGGTAGATTGGAATTTATAATTATTTCACATATAAAAATTCACCCGAATGCTCTTATTGATTATAAAAAAATTAGTGAAGATAGAAAAAATCCTGATTCAAAAAAAATATTACAAAAAATAGATGAACTTACAGAAGGTTATAAAGATAAGACAAAATATTATGTTGATCAACTTTCTCTTGGAATAGCAAAGATTGCAGCTACATTTTATCCAAATGATGTTATTATTCGTTTTTCAGACTTTAAGACAAATGAATATCGAACATTGATTGGTGGAGAAAAGTATGAACCACAAGAAGAAAATCCAATGTTAGGATGGCGTGGTGCATCTAGGTATTATGATCCGAAATTTAAAGAAGCATTTGGTCTTGAGTGTAAAGCAATGAAAATAGTTAGAGAAGAAATGGGTCTAACAAATGTAATTCCTATGATTCCATTTTGCAGAACACCAGAAGAAGGAAAGGAAGTTCTAAAGACAATGAAAGAATTTGGTTTGGATCGTGCAGTAGATAAAAACTTGAAAGTTTATGTAATGTGCGAAATTCCTTCAAACATTTTACTTGCTGATGAATTTCTAGAAATTTTTGATGGTATGTCTATTGGTTCAAATGATCTTACTCAATTAACATTAGGTCTTGATAGAGATTCTGGTATTGTTACGCATATTGCAAATGAAAAAAATCCGTCTGTAAAAAAACTTATTGCTGAAATAATTCATAAATGCAAAGAAAAAAATAAATATATTGGTATTTGTGGTCAAGCTCCATCAGATTATCCAGACTTTGCAAAATTCTTAATGGATGAAGGCATTGAAAGTATGTCTCTAAATCCTGACACAGTCATTAAAACAATTCTAATGCTCGGGGGAATAAAATAAAAAAATACGGATATAGTTTTTACCTTATTTTGTCTCAATCTGGTCCATACTAATATGGGCCAGATTTTCGTTATTTACTTTCTTTGTCTTAAAAAACCTGAAAAATAATGCTAGAATAGGGAAGTTGCGGGATTGGTTTAGTGGTAGAATGCGACCTTCCCAAGGTTGAGACACGAGTTCGATTCTCGTATCCCGCACAGCATAAGGTTTTATTTGAAATTATTTTTAACTGCTTGACAGGCATGTTATAATAGAAATATTAAAATTAATTTCGCTGTTTAAGCGTACAAAAATGATGAAAAAAATAACAATTTACTCAACACCGACATGCCATATCTGTCATACTGCAAAAGATTTTTTTAAAGCACATAATATAGAATATACTGAATACAATGTTGCAACTGATCTTGAAAAAAGAAAAGAGATGGTAGAAAAAAGTGGACAAATGGGTGTTCCTGTCATTTTTATTGATCAAGAACTTATGGTTGGTTTTGATAAAAAAGTAGCTGCTAAAATGCTTGGATTAATTTAAACAAAATTATGAAAAATTTTACAAGAAATATTGTAGTATTACTTCTACTTGCTACTATATTTTTTGTATTCAAAGATTCAATTGAAAAAAGTTATTTTGGTTTTAAATATAAATTATTTCCATGTAGCTCTCCAATAAAATATTCTATTGGTTATTTCGATGAAAGATTTGGTATTTCTAAAGATGAATTTTTATCTTCAATTCAATTAGCAGAAAAAGTTTGGGAAGATTCTGTTGATAGGGATTTATTTTCTTATAGCACAGAAGGGGATTTAAAGATAAATCTTAAGTATGATACTCGTCAAGAAACAACAGAAAAGTTAAATACCTTGGATTCTCAATTAGGGACTGATTCACAATCTTATGAAAGTTCAAAAGATGAGTATAATATTTTATATTCTAATTATCTACAAGAAAAGAAAGATTTAGAAATTAAAATAAAAATATTTCAAGAAAGACAAAAGAAATATGAATCAAATGTTAATTATTGGAATGGACGTGGCGGAGCACCTGAGAATGAATATAATTCTTTAAATCAAGAAAAAACATATCTTGAAAATGAAATTGAGAAAATAAATAATGCTCAAACAGTATTGGTTGAGAAAATAAATTCAATAAATAGTTTAGCAAATCAGTTAAATGAAGTTGCTTCAAATTTAAATATAAGCACAGAAAAGTATAATAATATTAGAGATACGCTAGGAGATGAATTTGAAGAGGGTATTTATTATGATGATGGTTTAAATAGAGGAATAGATATTTATCAATTTTCAGACGATAATAATCTTATTAGGCTTTTAACTCACGAACTTGGTCATGCTCTTTCTCTAGAACATGCTGAAAATCCAAGTGCGATAATGTATAGAGTAAATATTGGTGGTGATTATACTTTATCTGAAGAAGATATAAGTATGCTTAAAGGGCATTGTAAGATTAAATAAAGGTGTCCTCGGCAGGAATCGAACCTGCAATTACTCCTTAGGACGGAGTTGTTATATCCATTTAACTACGAAGACTAATAATAAACTTATTATAATTTAACACAAAAAACACCTTTTTTCAAATTGGATTTTGTGTGTCTTTATGCTAAAATATTTTTATGGAACCAGACGATAGGAAATTATTAGAAAGAACCTTAGAAATAGCTGAGGAAAATAATAAATTACTTCGTAAGGTCAGGGGTGTTCAAAAATGGAGAGCTTTTTGGACTATTGCAAAACTTGTAATAATAATAGCTATTGGATTTGGAGCTTTTTATTATTTAGAACCTTATATTGGCAGGGTAACAAATACATTTAATTCCTTTTCTGGTGCAAAACAAAATATAGATAGCTATTCTATTCAGAATATGCTAAAAAATATGTAATTAAAATCGTTTTAGTGTTTTTATAAAAAATATGCCGAGGTAGCTCAGTTGGTAGAGCGCTCCCCTGAAGAGGGATAGGTCCGCAGTTCGATCCTGCGCCTCGGCACAAGAAAAAACCCCACCGAGGTGGGGTTTTTGTTTTATATTGATTTTACTCTTACATTAGTCTTCTTTTCTTTGTCTATCTTAGGAAGTTTTATTGTAAGTAATCCGTGTTTTTCAGTAGCTTCTGATTCTTCAGGATCAATTTCTGCTGGTAAAAGAATTGTTCTTGAAAAAGAACCCCAATATAGTTCCTTTGTAAAGAAGTTTTCTTCATTAACTGTTCTTGCTTCTTCTCTTTTTCCTCTTATCGTTATCATGTCTCTTGTAATAGTCAACTCTAAATCTTCTGGTTTTACTCCCGCAACCATTGTTTGGACTATAATTTCAGTTGGAGTCTGATAAACATCAACAGTTAGTTCAGCTTCTTCATTTTCTTCTTCCATCCAATTATTGTTTTCTTTTCCTTCGCTTTTGACTGGAATTCTCTTAGATTCTTCAAATTCTTCTTCTGCTTTTATACTACCAGTTAATCTCTCAAAAAAACCTCTTTTTTTATTTTGCATATAAATAATTAATTTTTAATTCTTGCTACTTATTCTTCTTAATTTTTCAAAAAGTAGTAAGTTTATAATAGTTGCGACCCAAAGGAAAGCGAATACTTTTAGAAAATCACTTCCATTATTGTTCATTATAAAGAAATTAAAGCCACTATGCAAGGCTATTGCAGACAATATTCCAATGAAAAGATAAAGATTTTTTTTAGCATTACATTTATAAAATGATAATCCTATTGAAATACCTATTATTCCACTTGAAACAGTATGGAGAAGGGTAGAACCCAAATATCTAAGTTGCCCAGTCATTAAACTAACTGTTGCTTGATTAAGTAATAAAGGTTTTATTAAGAATAAAATATTTTCAAACGCTGCAAAGCCAAGAGCTACTGTAATTAGAAATATAGGCCAATCAATTGGCTTATGAAGGTATTTTGTTTTGTATAAAATTAATATAACAGCAAGATATTTTAATATTTCCTCAATAGCTGCCCAAAAAATAATTTGTAATTCATTTGAACTTACTAAACTCTGAACAAATTTTTGAATTGGTATAGCAAAAATTACTAAAGTCATACCAATAATAAAACAAAAAGTAATAAGTCCGCTTGGTTCTGGATCTTCTTTGTCTTCCTTCAACCAAAACCATAACCATAGCAAAGATGGAATTATCCCTTCTAGTATTGCCATAGCTACTGCTTTTGGGTTTTGTAATAAATTATTCATTGTTTAATTATTTGTATTTTTTTAAGAAGGCCATTTTTCTACCATTAATAATTTTTTATTTTCTGTTGGTAGTGAGCTCCAAATTTCTTCTGTTACAAAAGGAATAAATGGATGTAATGCTTTTAATAGTGTAGTAAGTTGTATGTATAATAATGCTTTAGCAGAATTAGAATTATTATTTTCAGTTATTTTTTTCTTAGCATGTTCTATTATTATATCAGCGAAAGTATGCCAGAAGTATTGATATAATTTTTCAGCAACAATGGAAAAACGAAATTCATCCATTTCTTTTTTTGTTTCTTGTAATAAGTCTTCTAGAACCTTTTGATATTTTTTATCTTCTTCGTCTAATTCTGGTAGATTTTTAAAATCTAAGTCTTCTGTTTTTTCTAATACAAATCGTGAAGCATTCCATATTTTATTACAGAATTTTCCATAACCTTTTACATCGTTTTCATTTAATTTCAAATCATTACCTGGAGTATTACCAACAACCATAGCCATACGTAGTGCATCAGCACTGTGTTTCTTAATTAAATCTAAAGGATCTGTAGCTTTACTGCCAAGAGATTTTGACATTTTTTTGCCATCAGCTGTCCTTACCATCCCATGGAAGTAAACATTTTTAAAAGGAACTTCTCCAATTAGATATTGAGACATTAAAATCATTCTTGCTATCCAGAAAAAAATTAAATCATGCCCAGTTTCAAGAATTGTAGTTGGATGGTAGTTTTTAAAATCAATGGAGTTTAAATCTGGCCAACCAAGGGTAGAGAAGGTCCAAAGCCCAGAAGAAAACCAAGTATCAAGTGTATCTTCATCTTGTACCCAGCCATCTTCTTTTGGTGCTTCTATGTCGCAATAAATCTTATTGTCTTTATACCAAACAGGAATTCTATGCCCATACCAAATTTGTCTTGAAATACACCAATCTCTCAAATTTTCTATCCAATTAAAATAAACTTTTTCAAAATGGTTTGGTAATATATTTATTTTATTTTCACGTACTGGCTCGAGCATTAATTCTTTTAGACTTTTATTATCTCTGTCTTTTATTTTTTTATTAACATCTATGAACCACTGTAATTTTGGTAATGGTTCAATAATTCCTCCAGTTCTTTCTGCTGTTGAGATATTTTGTGTGATTTCTTCTTCTTTTTTTAATAAATCATTTTCTTTTAACCAGTTTACTATTGTTTCTCGAGCGTCTGTGGTTTTTTTATTTATAATTCTTTCATCTCCAACAGACATTTTTGCAAATTCATTAATAACTTGTCTTGATGGCAAATTATGTCTTTGTGCAATTTCTGCATCAATTTGGCTATGAGCTGGAGTGACGCCTAGCGCACCAGTTCCAAAGTCTTTCTCTACAGACTTGTCTGCAATTATTTTTATTTCCAATTTTACTCCACAAAAATCTTCTATTATGTAAGTTTTTCCAATGTATTTCTGATATCGTACATCGTCTGGGTGCACAGCAACCGCAGTATCACCAACTTTTGTTTCAGGTCTGGTTGTTGAAATATAAATAGGGAAGTCTTTAGTGTATTTAAAAGTATAAAATTTTGCTTTGCGTTCTTCGTAAACTAGTTCGTCATCTGAAATAACAGTTTGTCCTTTTGGATCCCAGTTTACAATTCTATTTCCTCTATAAATCAAACCATCATCATACATTTTTTTAAATGCAGTTCTAACAGCTAGACTTCTTTTTTCATCTAATGTGAAAGCTTCACGAGACCAGTCCAAAGAAGATCCCATTTTTTTGCATTGATTAATTATTGTGTCATGAGAATCTTGTGCAAATTTTTCTACTCTTTTTAAAAATTCTTCTCGGCCTAAATCTCTTTTTTTAATCCCTTCTTTATCTAAAAGTTTTTCAACTTTAGTTTGAGTTGCAATTGCTGCATGATCTGTTCCTGGAAGCCATAGTGTTTTTTTACCAGACATTCTTGCATAACGTACCATAATATCTTGTATTGCTAACATTAAAGCATGTCCTGTATGCAAACTACCAGTTACATTCGGTGGAGGTAAAACAGAAGAAAAATATTCTGCATTTGATTCTGTAACTTTTTTTTCTATACAAACATCTGGATTAAAAAAACCGCTTTCTTCCCAAAGCTTGTATATCTTATCTTCAGTTTCTTGTGGGTTGTATGGTTTAAGAAATTTATCATTCATACATTGGATATAATAGCATTTTTTATAGCCTTAATCCACCATCTGCCCTTATTTTTGAAAGCTTAATAGTTTTTTTGTTGTTTTCTAAAAATTTAAAATATCCAGCAATTCCAATCATAATAGAATTATCGGTAGAAAGATTTTTGGAAGGGAAGAAAAGGTCTTGCTTGTTTTTTGTAAGTTTTTGCATTTCTTTTCTTAGGTATTTATTTGAAGAAACTCCTCCTGCTACTATAATTGTTTTTATATTATATTTTTCTATAGCTTTTTTTGTTTTATGAATTAAGGTTTCTATTACTGCATTTTCAAATTCTAAACAAATAGCTTGTTTTATTTTTTCGTCTTGTAAAATTTTTGGATTTTCTATCATTAAATCTCTTACTAAATAAAGAACTGCTGTTTTTAATCCAGAAAAAGAAAAATCAAAATTTTTACTATAAATCATTGGGCGGGGAAGTATAAATTTTGGAATTTGATTAGTCGGTAAACTTTTACTCTTTCTAAGTTTTTCAGCTAATTTAGAAATTTCTGGACCACCAGGATATGGAAGTCCTATCATTCTAGCTACCTTGTCAAAAGCTTCACCGGCCGCATCATCTAAAGTTTCACCTATAATTTGGTATTTCATCCAATCTTTCATTAAAACTAATTCAGTATGTCCGCCAGAAACTAGCAAAGAAAGTACTGGAAATTTTATTTTTGGTATAGAAAAAGTTTTTTTATCTTCGGCAAAAACTGACAAAATATGCCCTTCCATATGGTTTACTGGTAATATTGGAATCTTATATTTAGCAGAAATTTCTTTTGCAAAAACAATTCCTGTCCAAAGTGCTGGCTCTAATCCTGGCCCAGAAGTTACTGCTATCAAATCTATATTTTCTATTTTTGTTTTTGATTTTTTTAAAGTTCTTTCAAAAAGTATCGGTAAATTTTTCTGATGCTCTCTTTTTGCTAGAGCAGGGAATACACCACCATATTCTTTATGTATATCTATCTGAGAATTAAGACTATTAGCTAAAACTTTAAAAACCACGTTTTTACCAGTTTTTTTAGTTTCTAAAATACTTATTCCAGTTTCGTCACAACTTGTTTCTATGCTTAAGATTTTCATGTGCGCGATAAGGGATTCGAACCCCTGACCTACCCCACGTCAAGGGGTCGCTCTACCAACTGAGCTAACCGCGCATTTGGTTTTATTTAACAAATTTCTCTAATACTTCCAAGTCTTCTTTTGAATTTGCTCCCAAGGATTCATGTGGATCCATTTCTATTGTTTCTATTTTTTCATTTTCTTCTGAAGCAATCTGGAATAGATCTGTTAAATAATACTCTTTTTTTGCATTGTTATTTTTCACTTTCTTTAAATTTTTCCATAGCCAATCAGCGTTGAAAACATAACAACAAGCAGTATTTATCTCCTTTATTTCTTTTTCTTCTTCACTTGCGTCTTTGTATTCACGAATAGCAATAATCTTTCCATTTTTTCTTAATACTCTTCCAAGAGGGAGGTATGCTTTACACCAGTCAGAAAAATTTGGCACTAATGTAGTAGTGAGAACCATAGTTGCTTTTGTTTTTCTAAATTTTTCTATTGAATCTGTAATTGTTTTTGATTTTACAAATGGTTGATCTCCCGATAGTACTATTATTTCTTTTGCATCACCACAAGCTTTTTCTGCACACATAAGAGCATGAGCTGTTCCTAGTTGTTCTTTTTGAAATGCATAATCACAAGTATCTCCAAATTCTTTTTGAATCAATTCTGCTTTGTGTCCGACAATTAATATAGGCTTTTCATTTATTATCTCTTTTATCGTATCTATTACATGTTTTACCATAGGCTTGCCACCCAATGGTACTAAAACTTTTGGTAAATCATGATTCATTCTGGTTCCTTTTCCGCCAGCTAAAATTACAATTTTTATTTTTCCATTTTCATTCATAATTTTTTTATTATACACCAAAAAACAGATTATTTTCATCTTGACTAATTTGGCTTTTTATTATTGAGTTAGGCTATTTATTCTAATTTTCTTTCTTCTTTTTTAACCATATGTCCATCTTTGTCTAAATCATAAATCAGAATACTGCCAAAATTCATTTCAACAGAGTCGATTTTTTCATCTGGTATATTTTCAATATATTTTATTATTGAGCGAATAGAATTTCCATGAGCTACAACTAAAACATTTTTACTTTCTAAGATAATAGGTAATATTTTTTTTAAAAAAAATGGAACAGTTCTTTCATATACCATTTTTAAACTCTCTCCATTGCAAATAGGGAAGTCCCACCCTCTGCGAAGTTTTATAAATTCTTTTTCACCAATCAATTTTTCTATTTCCCATTTATTCTTACCAGTATAATCTCCATAATCACGTTCATTTAGTTCACTTGCTTCTTCTGTTTGAATATTTTTTGTATCTTCACGATATGCAGTCATTAGAGACAATGTTTCTTTTGCGCGAATTAATTTGGAAGTAAAAAGATAATCAAAATGAATATCTTTTACAAGTTCGCCCATTTTTATAGATTCTTCTTTTCCATGTTCGCTGAGAGGTATGTCAGTTAAACCAGTCCATTTGCCAAGTTTATTCCACTCGGATTCTCCATGTCTTGCTAAAATTAATTTTCCAATTTTTCCTGTTTCCATGTTGATAATTATATCATCAGAATATAAAACTACATAGGTCACTACATAAGGTCTTGCCTATGTAGAATTACACAGGGTAGTCCTGTGTAGTCACAAAATTAGAGATTTGATTGAGTTTTCTGGAACAATTATTTGGAAGAATAAATATTTTAAAATGTTAGAATAAAAAAGCGGGACATCAAAGTCCCGCTTTATTTTTTTAACTCTTCTCTCATATCCATCCACATTTTCCCAATATGGTTTAATCCTTTTCCATCTTCACCATTATCCCAGAATCCGTCACCAGGAGGATAAGTAACAATGTGTTTAACAATTTTTAAATCTCCTGAATCAATTAAGGCATTACGAACCTCCTCGTGTTGTTCCATCTTTAATCTCATTAACTTTTTCATGATTTCCAACTTATATTCATCATCTTTAAATTCAGGTATTTGAAGGTGTTTATATTTACATGATACTTGCCATGCTTTTACTGGACTGCGAGCAGAGATTATTTCATCTATGATTTTTTGATCTGTATATCTTTGACATTGATATGCATGTTCTACTGTTGGATAAACAACTCCATCCAGCTTAATTGCATGAGATGTATATGGTGAGAAATATATGTAAAAAATTTCTAATGGTAATATTTTCATATTTTATGACTATACTAAATTTAACTGTTTATCTAAAGGAGGGAATGAAAAATATACTCTTACGTTGTTGTCTTTTTCGTATAGTTCAATCATCTCAAAATTTTCTTTTTGTATAAGTGAAAACTCTTGTTCTTTTAAACACTTTTCTTTAAAAGAAGGATAATCAGAAACAGTAAAATCAGCATCTCCACGTTCTTGTCGGGTTAAATCTGGTTTCCTGATTTTTAATAATTGTAATTTACCAGCAACAGTATCTAAAGATATTTTAAATAATGGACCGCTTGGAGTTTCTTGTATTATTGTACCTAACTTATGTGCTTCCTTTAAAAAATTGGTTTGTTCTTCTTCGGATTGGCAAAAAATACAAGCATAATTAACTGGAATACTTTTTTGGTCAGTATATTTATCTTTTAATTCTTCAGCGTCTTTAACTATTTTCTTTATTAATTCTTCCATACTATTTTGATTTAGCAATTATTAAAAGCTTGTGTATACAGAGGCAAGACCTCTGTTAAGCAATAAAGAGGATTTATGCTAACTTCTGAATGATTTCTTTAATATATGGTCCAAATTTATTATTATCAAGTTTTAGCCATTCTGCTGGAGTTAGCCATTGATACTCTCTTTCCGAGTCTTGTTTAAATTCACTAATATCATCAATAAATACTTTATAATCAGCAAAAATCATATTAGTAGTTTCTGAATTTGAAATAGGGATATTTAATCCATTAGTTAATCCTATGAATTCAAAATTTTTAATTTCTAAATTGGTTTTTTCTTTAACTGAATTAATTAATGTCTCCTCTATTGTTTTTCCCCATTCAACTTTTGCATTTATACAAGTATATTTTTCCCCTTGACTAGGAGTAGTTCTTAAAAATAACTTACCATCTGAATTAATAATAAAGGAACCAACTACAAATTTTGGATACTTTTTATCTTCCATTTTGATATTATATCAGATTCCAAAATACAAAAATATCCCATTGGATTGTAAAATGATATTTTATAATTGAACACTTTGTGTACAAGAATGATGTGGTCACAAGTTACTAAATATTTTGCTCCAAACATTCGCAAAATATGTAAGTACTCGCGACCCCAGCTCGGCAATTTTTTTACTAAAAAATTAGGCCTACGCTTTCACAAAACACTCGCAAATGAAGCAGTTCATTTGCTTTGTGTGTTTTGTGACCTTTGAAGGACTAGACTTAAAACTCTATATAGATTTCTTCACTGAGTTAGATAGAATCATATCACATTTTGAAATTCCTTTTAATTTTGAACATTCTCCTGAAAAATCTTCAGCTTTAGTAATCCCTTAATGGTATTTAAATCTAGTGGTTATATTGATGAATCAAAAAATGATGAACCACTGTTTATAAATTGATTTACCTCTCCTTTTGACCATACATGATTCTTACAATTAGGACAAGTAGCAAATCCATCACTCCTTACATGTAAGCGTATAATACGATCATCACTTTCTACACATTTACTACAGAAGGGTCCATCGGTTGTATTGTCTTCTTTCTTTAACCAATAACAATTATTCTTAAAATCAGATTTTTCTTTAAAAGAACTAACATCTTTCAATTTTTTGTTTTCTTCTTCTAATTCTGATATTTTCCTTTGATAACCTAAAATTGTTTCTTGGGCATCAAGAATCATTTGATATTGTTCAATTTTATCAGCTTCTCTTAAAACTTTAGCTGCTGAAGTTAAACCATTTATTATATCCATAATCTCTATTATATCATATAAAAATCTCTATTTTTAGTAATTCCTTAATGGTATTTAAATCTTACTTATTTTTACTATTTGTATATATATTTCTTTGTTTTGCAATTATTGATATTATTCTATCCTCTAATTTTTTAACTTGTTCCTTTGTTGTATGGAATGAATTTAAGTTATGAGCTACTTGATTTCTCAGACCCATTAAGTCTCTTATTATTTGTTTTTCTTCTACTGTTATGAGTTTTCTCTGTTCTGCTACATTTAATATGACAGACGGTGGAACTCTATTTATATTTAGTCCTATGTGAGGAATAAGATTTGATTTTAAAGAAAGTATTACTGCTTGGAATAAATTTAAAATTGTTAATCTATAGTCTCCAATACTGTAATTCCTTTTTGCACTACCAATGTAAATTTTTTGGTCATTACTTAAATTTTCTATTTCACTCTTTTCTTTCTTCCTAAACAATGAAAATGAAAGAACAACAGATATCAAAGCTGTAATTATTGAAAATGAGCCAGATATTATTTCTGTGGTGGATTTAATGCTTTCAGAACCAACCTTACTTACTAAAATAAATATAGGTATTATTTCTGTTAAAATCCATGACATTATTACTAATATTGGGAATATAAATGCAAGCGTATATACAATATGAGCTAAAACTTCAATGTATTTTGACCACCCAAACCATTTATTTGTAAAAATCTCAGAATTATATCTAATATTATTTAACCCATATAAGTATGAAGAAAAAAGTAATAATCCTAAAAAAATAAGTGCTAGAGAAAAAATAGTTAAATCATATCCAAATATATTAAGTTTTATAGAATCTAATTTATCTTTAAATGGAAAAATTGCTAATATAACAGCTGCTAACCCAATCATGAACGAAGCCTTGTCTGATATGATTGATTCTTTTTTTTGTGAATTTATATCAATCATGTTTAATGATTTTTATTTTATCATTATTAAAGATAATTTCTTTTAAATCAGAGAAAAATGACATCAAATTATATGAAGTTATTGGAGCATCACCTGGATGAGCTGATTGATTTCTCATATCAAAACAACTACGTAATCTAGTATGTTGATTTATATCAATAAGTCCCATTCCTTCTAAAACCCATAATATTTGATTATCAAAGATTTCTCTTAATTCACTTATTGATGTCACTGGTTGTATTCCTGAAAATCTTTTAAATCTACCTGATTGTGCACTCGCCATTTGAGCTGCCACAACATTAAATTGAGTAAATCCTATTTCTTCAATTTTATTATGGATACAATCTATGCTGGCACACCATCCAAGAATTATAGCAGCTCTCATAAAATCATGTTTGGCACAATCTATAGCTTCTTTAAGATATTTACCTTCTTCTGATTCCCCAAAATCTGATAAAAGAGAATCTAAAATTTCATGATTTATATCTTTACTATTTGATTTAGTATGAGTTTTTAATATAATTTCATTATTAAATGATTTTAATATATCACTTGTATACTTTATATAAGTTTTTTTTAGATTTCCAGAAGAAAGACTTAGCTGAACAAGACCTTCAAATAATTTATCATATTTTTCTATAATTTCAGGTTGGCAAAAATAATTAAGATCTTGTTTTATATTATTAATCCACTCATTATTAAGTCTCTGTGTTTCTTCTAATAAACTTCTCTTTCTGACCTGAGAATTTTTTTCTTTTTGTAAAACAGATTTAAATTTTTTTAAATCTGTTAAAAAAGTGCTTAATTTATCTTTAAAATCACTCATACAATATAAATTTATTGTGATAGGTCTTTTGCTATTTTAACCATCTCTTTTTTACCATCAGCACTCAATGACATTATTATATTATTTTTATATTCTTCATTGAATAGTCCACCATTCTTCTTAAAGTGGGCAGAAAAATTAGCTGAATCATAACATTTATAACTTTCACAAAGTTCTCGTACTGTTTGAGTATTGAATGAAAAATCTCCTGTTTTTAAACCATTTTTTAAAGCTTCCATAATTGCTACCCTCATTTGTGATTCAGCAACTTTTGAAGATTTAAGGTCATCATATAAAGGCTTAATTTCTTCACCTTCTTTATAAAATAAATTATTTATTTCCTCTAGAGTTAATTCTTTTGGTATTATCTTTTTTGTTTTAGTGTGAAAATCTTTCATTTCAAACTCCTCCCCATTAGAAACCAGATTTATATTTTTATTTTTATCTTCACTTTCTTTTTTATCAGGAACTTCATCTTTTTTGGGGTGACCTTCATCTTTAGTTTTATCTGATTTAATAATATCAGATAGTAAAATATCAAAACATTTTTCTTGTAAATTAGCAGGGCAGAGATTCACTATTTCTATAATTTCTTTTATTTGTTCCTTAATGTTTTTTATCATAAATTTATTTTTTAATTTAATAATATAACTACTATATTATACCATAAAATATAGATTTTATCTATGTATAAAATGGTTATCAACTTTTATTAAAAATAGAATATAAATGCAACACATTTATGCTGATAATGCAACATATTGAATGCAGTTATTTTAACAGAAAATGCAGTCTCGAAATAACCGTGTTTATCGGTTAAATAACGGACAGGAATAATAGTGTTTTACTATTAAATAATAGCTACCTGAATAAAGGTAATTCACCTGTAAATAAAGGGATCTGAATAATGGTGGAAGACCATCAAATGATGGTCTCAAACACTGGTTAAAATCCTACTATCTCTGGTATCTGAATACTGGTGTTTTACCAGTAAATACTGGTAATTGAATAGTGGTGGATTACCACTAAATAGTGCTAAATTAGGAATCCTAAAATTAAAGTGTTTTACTTGAAAATACAAGCTAGTGAATGCTAGGTTTTAGCTAGAAAATTCTAGTGAATTATTTTAGTTATATGAATCTATTACACCATCATTATCGGTGTCATAATAACAGCTAGGAGTATTGTCGTGCCAGCAATATTGATATTTAATTCCATTGCCATAATTTGATGGGTTTGCAGAATCTGGTTTACCATTTAAATAAACAAGCATTTCATAGGTCATACCTATCCATATTCTTTCATCAGCCAATCTATCACAATCTTCTTTTTTCCATGTAGTATGCTTCTCACATAATTTTCCAGCTGGGGTTAATTCCCACTTGGCTAATTCTTCAGGAGAGATTGTTGGAGCTGGGGGTTGAGTTGTAGTTGTGGTAGTTTTATCACCACTGAAAAGACCAGAAGAAAATATCATAAATACTATTACAGCTAAAATACCTGCTACTATCTTTTTCTCTTTTGTCCAAACATAAATCTTTCCATGACAATGAGGGCAACGACTAGCTTCTTTGTTAATTTCTTCTTTACAATGAGGACATATTTTCTTTGCTGTTTCTGTTGTAGTTTTTATATTATTCTTTGTCTTATAAAAATAAGAACCAGCTAATATAATTAAAATTACTAATGCTGATTTCCAAGAGAATATAAAACAGATTAATAAAACTATCAGAATCAAAATTGATTTAACTTTATTTTTCTTAAAATAAAAACCTAGCTTTTTAAATTGTTCCTTCATAAATTTATAAATTATTAATAAATCTATGTGGAAAACAAAAAGCCTACCACATAGGTGAGAGCCGTAGCTCTCCATATCCGTTTCCAGATATGACTCGTCAGAGTAAACCCTATATGATAGGTTCTTTATCTCTGACGAGTTTTCTTCACCATGCCTTAAAAAATAAGGTTTAGGTTACTCTTATTAAATTATGCTTTAATGATACCTCTTAAATGGCTTTTAATCAATATATTTATTGTATTTATTGGTTTAAATGTGTAAAATATAAGGTAATGGAAGAAAAAATCTTAACATTAAATCATAAAGAAAAAATAATTAATCTTTTTTCTGTCATAGATAATTACCTAGATTTATCTGATAAGGGTGGATCTCAAATTGTAAAAGTTCCACATGATGTATTAAACAATCTCAATATAAGTTTTGGTGAAGCAAATAGTTTAATTCAATTTGTAAATAAAAACATAGGCTCAATAGATTACTGGGTAAATATTTTAAATGGAAATCTTGAATTTACTGATGTTCAGGCTCTTTTTATGTCTGAGGAAAATGTTTCTCCCGTAGATAATGTTTACAGAGATGATGAAAAATACTTTTTAATACTAGAAATAATAAATTGGAAATTATATAAGAAAAATCTTTTATCATTCTTGCAAATAAATAAATTAAAGTTATCATCTAATGATACAAAAAAGATAGACAATGGAAATATTATTTTAATGATAGATGAAGTAAAGAAAGAAATATTCAGAAAAGATAATAACAAGTTTATACATAGATTTCGTAAAACTCATGGTAAAAATAAAAGATTTGAATATATAATTAATATATATAATAATCCTAAAATTGGAGGTAGTGATTTGGCTAAAGGTGGAACATTACAAAATTTAAGTAAGGAAATAAATAACTTAAATAAAAAGATAAAAACAGAACTTAGACTTTCAGAAAAAATAATTGTGAATGATGATAATACTGGGTATCAGATTAATGACAAATATAATATTGAATTTATGTAAATAATCTAGTTAACCTTAACTTGTTGTTATTTTATCTAAAAATGAGCCTTAAAACAGGGTTCATTTTTATATTACCCCAACATAATTATAACTATTTTATATCTTAAATTTTACATAAAGTTATTATGTGAACTCAGATATTAAAAAAATTATAGAACTTCTAAGAGAAATCCATCCCAATTATTCAGAAAAGGAATTAGAAGAAAAAGCTACTAACATTTGGGAAATTTCTTTGTTTCTTATTCAGCTTCAAATTAAAAATAATATAGAGAAAGATATAAATGGAAAAATTATTGGTATTCTTCCTAAAGAAAACTCACCATAATATTTGATAAAACTATTATTAATTAATTTATTAAAGATTATGATTAAAAATACAAATAATGCAGTAGTATATTGCAGACATTCAAATGAAGATAAAAAAAGTTTCTTTTCAGCAGAAGAGCAATTCTCTGTAATTAGAGATTATGCTCTTCAAAATAATTATCAGATTGTAAAAAGATTTTTTGATATAGCACCTAATCAAAAATCATTTACTGGGATTGGTATAAGTAAAATGTTGGATTATATAAATAGAAATTATATGAAAATAAAATTTATAATTATTACTGACATGACTAGACTCTCCAGATGTGCACCTGAAATTGTAGCTCTAAAAGATTTTTTTAAGTCTCTAGGTATAAAAATACTAACATTGAATCCTAAAGAGGCTCCTAAACACATAAAATAGGGTCTTAAAACAATGAAAAAGTCCTAAGCTGGGGAAGCTCTCATTTAAGAAAGTTTCCCCACAAAGGACAACATTATAAAACATAATTGCTAATTAAAATTATTTACTGAAATTTTGATATTTTCAGAATAAGAGTTTTAATTAAGCTAGATTAAAAAAAATTATGAAGAAGAAAGTAATAATTGAAAAGCCTCACAATGACATAATCTATGTCCGTGTGAGTTCCAAAGAGCAAGTGCTTGGCTTCAGTCTTGATAGTCAGGAAAAAGTTTGTAGAGATTTCTCACAAAGAAGTGAACATGAAGTTTTAATAGTTTTCAGAGAAGAGGGAGAAAGTGCTAAGACTGCTGATAGAACAGAGCTTCAGAAAATGTTAAGGTTTTGTGAAGTAAACAAAAGACAGATTGATAGAGTTGTAGTTTATAAGGTGGATAGATTTTCTCGTGATACAGCAGATTATCTTGCATTGAGAGCTTGTCTTAATAAATTAGGAATCAAGTTAGTTTCTGCTACTGAATCATTTGATAATACACCAGCAGGAAAATTAAATGAGACCATTCTTTCTGCCTTTGCTCAATTTGATAATGATGTAAGGTCGCAGAGAACTATTGAAGGAATGAAAGCTAGATGTTTGAAAGGTTATTGCTCTGGTGTAGCTCCTTGGGGTTATATCAATACCAAAGATAATGTTGGAACAAAGATTATTGCTCCACATCCAGACAAAGCTCCTATAATAAAAATGATGTTTCAATCATATGCTAGTGGAAAATATAGTTTCAAGGAGATAGCAAAGATGGTAAATAAAACAGGATCTAAAAGTCGGTATGGTGTTAAATTCAACAAGCAACTTGTATCTAAAATAATAAAGAATCCTATCTATTATGGAAGAATTGCGGTTGCTAAGTTTAATGTAGATATACAAGGGAACCATGAACCAATAATTACAAAAGAATTATTTGATGAAGCTAACTCTGGTAAGAGGTCTTCAAAGAGTAGTAAGTTGGCTCGCAACAGGGATAGCCCAGACTATCCCTTGAGGGGTATAAAATGTAGTGGTTGTGGTAAAAGTATTTCTGGTGGAAAGTCTAGAAGTAAAACAGGAAAGTATTATCAATACTATGCCTGTTTTTGTGCTGAATGTGACAAGAGAGAAGCTATAAAGAAAGATGATTTAGAAAAAGACTTTACTAAATTTCTTCTTAAACTTACTCCAAACCATAAAGATCTTGATGTTTTAGCAGAAGGAATAAAGATAGCTCATAAGGGTGAATTAAGTTATGTTGCTGAAGAAGAGCAGAAATTTAATTTAAAGATTGAAGGATTAAAGGAAAAGAAAAATAAATTATTAGATTTGAGAATTGCTGGAGAGATTTCTACTGAAGAATTTGGAAAAGCAAATGAAGACTTGAAAAAGAAAATACAGGAACAGGAAGAAGAGATGAATAAATTATCTTCACCAGTTTTGAATGTAGACAATGTGGTTAATACAGGAATTGAATTTATAAAACAATTTCCTGAAATATGGAAACTCATAGATCCTAAAGACCTCAGAGTTTTAAGAAATCTATTTTTCCCTGAAAATCTGTATTATCACTACCCAAGTATTAAAACCCCAAAAACTTGTTGTATTTACAACATAGAATCTCAGTTTTGTGATACTAGGTATCGTAATGTGACCCTATCGGGAATCGAACCCGAATTACCGGCTTGAAAAGCCGATGTCCTAACCGTTAGACGATAGGGCCATGAAAAACTTTTGGCATCTATCGTCCTGAAAAATGAATGGGCGATAGGGCCAATAAAAATACTAAATTATAATAACATTTTTTTATTAAATTGCAAAAGTATCAGACATGTAGAGGCAACCCCCCAGAGGCAAGACCTCTGTGGTACTGTGGTGCATCAACCCCAGAGGCAAGACCTATGGGGTAGACCTTGTATCTTTTTTAAAGTTGTAAAAAATGTTAAATTATAAAAGTAAAAAGGAGGGTTGGCTGAGTGGTTGAAGGCGCCGGTTTCGAAAACCGGAATCCCTGAAAGGGGATCACAGGTTCAAATCCTGTACCCTCCGCAGTGAAATGAATTATTTTGTTTACACAAATTAATTTTTCACTTATAATATAAATATGGAACAACTAAAAATTAATTTTGAATCAGCTGGTGAAAGAATGAGTCCAAAAGAAGAAAGGAAAGCAATAATTGAAAAATTTGGTGTTGGCCCTGGAGTTCAGGATACACTTTTTAAAAAAAACGGACAGTGGTTTGTTGAGGGGGAGAATGTAGAAGTTTGGAAAAGAAAACAAGACAAACTTTACGACCCACGTACTGATACAACCGCAAATGGTTCTAATAGATCTAACTAAAATTATTTTGTTTGAAGTGTGAGATAAATGTCCTCTAATGCACGAACTGCGTCGCCAGCTGCTATGTTATTTTGATGATATAAAATATTTGTACAATCTCCAGCCGCCCATATACCTGGAATTTCAGTTTTGCATGTCCATGGGTCTATTTTTATTCTTCCAATCTTATCAAGTGGAATAATATCTTTTACAAAATCGGTATTAGGAATTTGTCCTACTTCAACAAAAATTCCTGAAACTTTTAATTCTTTTTCTTCTCCTGTTACATTATCTTTATATAGTATTCCTTCTACAAATTTGTCGCCTTTAACTTCTAAAATTGCAACATTTTTTATTGCTTTCATTTTTGGATTCTTAAGAACTTTATCAACTGTTATTGCATCTGCTTTAAAAGCGTCACCACGATTAATAAGTGTGACTGAATTGCAGTAGGCGAGTAATTGGGCAGCACTTTCAAATGCTGCATTTCCTCCACCAATAACAGCTACATCAGCTCCTTCAAAAAGTGGTCCATCACAACTTGCACAATAAGTTAAACCTTTATGTTCTAATTCGTCTGCATTTTTTGCTTCTAATTTTCTTCTTATGCTTCCTGTAGCTACCAAAATAGTTTTTGTTTCAAATTCTTCTTCCTCAGTTTTTACTTTGAAAATATTTGTTTCATTCTGATTTGTATTTTCTTTTTTTGATACTGAAATAACTTTTGTATTTTCTTTTACAGTAAGTTTGTCTCCAACATTAGATATTACATGTTTTTTTAAGTTTTCTGCAAGTTCAGTTCCTCCTATGGAAACTGATCCAATCCAATTGTAAATAGTCTCAGAGACTGCACTTTGTCCTCCGAATTCTGTTGTAATAAAAAGGGTATTTAAGCGTTTACGAGCTGCATAAACGGCACCAGAAGCGCCAGCAGGTCCTCCGCCAATTATAATTAAATCGTATATCATTTTTATTTTTTATTTCTTCTTAAGAATGCTGGAACAGCGCTCCAATCGTCCGTATCGTCTATTATTATTTCTTCAACAACTGGAATTGGTTTTTTTTCTATCTTTTTTGCATCCATATTGCCATTTCCATTATTGTTATTATTTACACCTATAAAACCATTATGAATTTCTTTTTTTCCATTTTGGGAAACTTCTTCTTTTGGTGTAGTTTGATTTGTATTCATTCCTAAACTAAAGAGACTTTTTCGTGGCATGTCAGCAGGGAATGATGTTGCTATAACTGTAACTTTTAATTCTCCTTTTTTTAATTTTTCATCATGAATTGTTCCAAATATAACTTTCGCATCTTTATCAATTGATTCTGTAATTAATTTTGCTGCTTCTTCTATTTCATGAATAGTGATATCTTCACCTCCTGAAATTGCAAAAAGAACTCCTTTTGCTCCATTAACAGATACTTCAAGCAAAGGTGAATTTATTGCTTGCAATGCAGCTTTTTCTGCTCGTTTTTCGCCTGATGCTGAACCTATACCCATAAGAGCAGAACCTGCGTCAGACATAATTGCTCTAATATCAGCAAAATCAACATTTATAATACCTGGAGTAGTAATAAGGTCAGAAATTCCTTCAACTGCTTGCCTTAATACTTCATCGCAAGTAGCAAAAGCGTCTTTAAAATTAGTGTTTTTATCAGCTAATTGCAATAATTTATCATTTGGTATAACGATTATTGCGTCTACTTCTTTTGCTAATTCTTCTATTCCTTTTTCGGCAATTTTCATTCTGTGATTTCCTTCGAAGAAGAATGGTTTTGTAACTACAGCTACAGTCAATATGCCTTGTTCTTTTGCAGCTTTTGCAACAATAGGTGCGGCACCTGTTCCAGTACCTCCTCCCATACCACAAGCTATAAAAATCATATCTGAACCTTTTACAACATCTTGAATTTCAGATTTAGTTTCTTCTGCTGCTTTTTTTCCAACTTCTGGATCCATACCAGCACCTAAACCTTTCGTAAGGTTTTTTCCAATATGAATTTTTTTATCAGCTAGTGAATGATGCAAGTCTTGAGTGTCGGTATTCATACAAATAAATTCGACTCCTTTAACTTTACCGTTGATCATGTGGTTGAGAGCATTTTTTCCTGAGCCTCCAACTCCAATTACTTTTATCCGAGCGAAACTTTCTATTATTGGGTTTACCTTTGGCATATTTTTTTCTAATTTTTATTAATAATAAAGCTTTTTCTTATATAGATAATATAGTACAAAAAACAAAAAAAGCAAAGTTTCTATTTTTGTTAGAAACCTTTGTTTTAGAAGAATATTTTTCTTCTATGGCATTAACTGTTTTATACTTGATTTTAAAGCACTTTTTATATCTTTTATAAAATTTGAAAATGACCCTTCAATATAATTTTCACTGTTTTTTGAATATATTAAAAGTCCTAAAACAACAAACCAAGATGGGTCGCGAAGTTTTGTTTTTGTAGTGCCAAAAATTTCTGTTGAACCTATTTTTGACGGAAGCTTGAGTGTTGACTTTGCAAGATTCTCTAAATTAAAAGTATTTGCACCTCCACCTATAAAAACAACTCCAGCAGGAAGAAGTTCATTTCTTTTTAATTTTTTTAAATAATTTTCTATTAATTCAAAAATATCAGACAAACGAGCATCAACAATTTCATTTAATTTTTTCTTTGAATATTCTGCGGAAGAATTTTCCAATTTTATAATCTCAGCTTTTTCAAGTGGAATTCTTAAACCAAGAGCAATATCTTTTGTTATGTCGTCTGAACCTATGGAAAATGTTTGGAGAGAAATAATTGTCCCATTTTCAAACACTGCTAAAGAAACTGTTTCAGATCCTATATCTATTAGTGCCGATCCTACTATTTTTTGTTTTTCTGAAAGAGCTATATTTGCACCTGCGATAGGGGAAGCTGTTACGTTTATTGGTTCTACTCCAGCGTCTGTAACGGTTTCTAATAAATCTTCTAAATGCTGAGCTGAACAAGTTACAAAAAGAGTTCGTGTTTCAAGCTTATTTCCATGCATTCCTTCTGGTCGGCCTGTTATTTCTTTTCCATCTAGTTTATATGAAAGGGGAAAAGAATGTATTACTTTTTTATTTATTAGGTTTAAATTTCTTTCGCTATCCTCTAAAACTTTTTCAATATCCAAATTTGTTATTTCACCATCAGCTTTTGACACAACGACACTTCCACTGATTATTTCAGAATGAAGTGTAACACTGCTCATAGAAATAAAAGCACGTTTTATTTTTATACCAGAAATTTTTTCTGCCATGCTCAATGCTTTTTTTAAGCAAGCTGTAGTTTCTTCTGTGTTGACTATATATCCATGTCTTACTCCTTTCGATTCGCTTTCACCAATACCAACAATCTTAGGATATTTTTCTCCCTTTAAAAACTCTCCAACAACAACACGAATGTTGGAAGTACCAATATCAATTCCTACTGAAATATTTCTTATCATATTTTTCTTCTGCTCTCTCCATTTTACTACTATGTTCCATTCCTTTCAAATGTAGCATTCCGTGGATAACTAAAAATCCCAATAATTGGCGAAAAGTTTTGTTAAAATTTGCTGTTTCTTTTTTTACTACAGAAGGGCATATTATTATTTCTCCACTTTTTTTTGATAATGGAAAGGATAAAATATTTGTAGCTTTATCTATATTTCTATGCTTTTTATTTAACATTCGCATTTCTTTCGAATTTATAAAAGCAAGAGAAAGAGAAAAATCTTTTCCCAGTATGTCTTCTTTCATTAGAACAAAAGGCAAGCTTGGGAGCCTGCCTTTTGTCTTATTTAAAATAGAAAAATCATCTGACATGGCTTACTTTATTTTTCCTAATTTTCGTAACTTTTCATTTTCCTTTCTTTTTGCCATGCGCTTCAAAGCACTCTTTTTTGCTTTTAATTTTGACTCTTGTCTTTCGTTGTATCTGGAATTTTTAACTTTCTGAATTATATTTGACTCTTGGATCCTACGAGAGAAACGACGCAAAACACTTGCGTTGTTTTCGTTTGGATTTTTTCTAACCTCAATTACTGTTTTTGCCATATGTCTAATAGATTAACATAAAATAAATTTATCGCAAGTTTTTAAAAATCTTTTGACTTTTGGATAAAAAAAGATATCATTAATTATAATGACATCAGAAAATTATATAACAGAAGAAAAGAAAAAGTCTCTTGAAGAAGAGCTAGAAGAGTTGCGTGGTCCAAAAAGAAAGGAGATTATTGCTACATTAGAATATGCAAAGTCTCTTGGTGATTTATCAGAAAATGCTGAATATCATCAAGCTCGTGAGGATCAAGGTAAACTTGAAGAACGTATTACAAAAATAGAACAAATATTAAGGTCTTCTAAAGTTGTATCAAGAGGAGGTGGAGATATAGTAGAAGTCGGTTCAAAAGTTGTTGTTCAAAAAGAGGGAACAGAAGATAAAAAAATTTATCAGATAGTTGGCTCAGAAGAAGCTGATATGGCTTTAGGAAAAATTTCTAATAGGTCACCTTTTGGTGAAGCACTTTTTGGAAAGAAAAAAGGCGAGAGCATTTCTTTTCAAGTTCCAAATGGAAGAGTAAATTATAAAATAATAGACGTATCTTAAAAAATGTCCTCAATTGAAGAAATTAGGAATGTGAGAATCGAAAAATTAAACCTCTTAAAAAAGAAAGGTATTAATCCGTATTCTGCAGAATCAAAAAGAGAGATTTCTTTAAAAGAAGTTATTGATAATTTCGACGAGTTAGAAAAGAAAAAAGAGTCAAAATGGATATCTGGGCGAATTATGTCAATACGCGGACAAGGCGCAATTGTTTTTATAACTCTCTTTGATGGTACAGCTAACTTTCAGGCTTTATTTAAAAAAGATGTTTTAAGTGATGAAAAATTTGAACTTTTCAATCAAACAGTTGATATTGGTGATTTTGTTGAGGTATATGGTACTTTTTTTGTAACAAAGCGTGGAGAAAAGACGATTGAAACGACAGATTGGAATATGCTTACCAAAACATTATTACCTTTGCCAGAGAAATGGCATGGGCTTCAAGATATTGAAGAAATTTATCGATCTCGCTATTTGGATCTTGTAATGGACAGTGAAGCTCATGAACTTTTTATTACTCGTGCAAAAATAGTAAAAGCAATTCGGGAATATTTAGATAATAAAAATCTTCTAGAAGTTGAAACTCCAATTTTACAAAATCAGGCTGGTGGAGCAATGGCAAAAGTTTTTGAGACTTACCACAATGATTACGCTATGGATATGGTTCTTCGAATTGCACTTGAACTTGAACATAAAAAAATAATGGCTGGAGGATATCAAGGAGTTTATGAAATAGGAAAATGTTTTAGAAATGAAGGCTCTGATCCAACTCATATTCAGGAATTTACTATGCTTGAATGGTATGCTGCATATAAAAGTTTGAAAGATAATATTGCTTGGACTGAAGAAATGATTAAACATATTGCTTTTAAAATTATCGGCAAAAAGATTTATAAAGTTTGGGATAAAGATGGCAATGATGTAGAAGTTAATTTTGATACGGAATGGCCTCGAGTTAAATTTGGTGACCTTCTAAAAGAAAATGCAAAAATTGATATTTCAAAAATTTCTTCAGAAGAGGTTAAGACTGAAGCAATCAAGTGGGGTATGCCTAAAGATGAAGCAGAAAAAACTGGTAAAGCAAACTTGCTTGATTTTATTTATAAAAAATCTTCCAGACATAAAATTATTAATCCAACCTTTGTAACAAATTTTCCTGGAGAATTAAAACCACTTGCACAACAAAATTTAGATGGCACAGCAAATGTTGCTCAACTTGTGATTGCAGGATCAGAAATTACAAATCAATATGCAGAGTTAGTTGATCCAATTCTTGAAAGAGAACTTTTAATGGCTCAGGCTAAAGCAAAAGAAGAGGGAGATGAAGAAGCAATGGAAGTTGACGAGTCATTTCTTTCTGCAATGGAGCATGGTATGCCTCCAATGACTGGATTTGGAATGGGTATAGACAGACTAACAGCAATTCTTACAGAACGAAAAAATCTTCGTGATGTAATTTTCTTTCCAATAATGAAACCTAAAAATTAAATTTGAAAAAAGAAAACCCCGCGTTATGTTGGCGGGGATTTTTTTGTGTGTGAAAGCATTTTATGTACAAAAATACAAAGTGCAAAAATTACAATACTAAAGGCTAAAAAAATTATTAGCCCTTCCCTTGGGTCTGGGTTTTTCGTAAAAAATTCAATAATTTTTTCCATTTGTAAAATTTTTTAATTTTGCATATTCAATGGCTTTTTCGGTGGGTTAAAGAATTTTGCATTAACCCCCAACTGATGAAGTTCTGTGGCTTCTTGTCCATTGAATGGACGTTTGCCTGTATCGTTTTCCTCACTAAAGGTAGGTGATTTTAACCTAAATTTAGGTTCAAAATTACGTTTTCCCGCATTACCATCGGGACTACGTTCATTTCTTGTTTTGTCCATGTGGTTTATGCTTTTTTGTGAAAGAATATATTTTTTTTCTGTAATTTATAATACAACACTTTTCCCAAAAATACAAATATTTATGGGTATAAAAATAGGGAAGTTATCCACAGAAAATTGCTTGCATCAATATTTTATAAGGCTATAATATATCAAGTGGGAAAAAGTGGGAAATTTAAATAAATAATTTTTATGCTTATCGGAGAATACATACACACAATAGATGAAAAAAACCGGATTTCTTTACCGGCAAAATTTCGCAAAGAGATGGGAAAAAAAATTATCATAACTCCTGGACTTGATCAATGTTTATTTATTTTTACTGCTAAAGAATGGGAGAAAGTTTCAAATAAACTTTCTGATTCAAGTACTGATCTTTCATTTTTAAAATCAGATAAAAGAAGTTTTAACAGATATATGTTTGGTAGAGCAGTAGAAGTTGAATTAGACACTATAGGAAGAATTTTAATACCTGATTTTTTGAAAGATAGAATTAAACTTTCTGATAAAGCAGCAATAATAGGAGTTAAAGATAGACTTGAAGTTTGGAATGATAAAGTTTGGTTGGAATATAACAAGAAAGTAGAAACAGAGGCCGGTCAATTGGCAGAAAAAATTGGAAATGAAAAATCTTTGTAATATGGAAAGTATACACAAGACAGTTCTTTTAAATGAAACAATAGAAGGGTTAAACCTAAAAGATAAGGCAATTGTAATTGATGGCACATTCGGTGGAGGAGGACATAGTAAAGAAATTTGCAATAGATATAAAAATATAAAAATAATTGCAATTGATGAAGACCAGAGTGCTTGGGAAAGAGCAAAAAGTAAGTTTACTGATAATACTGATTCTGAAATTTCTTTTACACAAGGAAATTTTAAAAATCTTGATGAGATTTTAAAAAGTAAAAATATAAAAGAAGTTGATGGAATTATTTTAGATTTAGGTTTGAGTAGTGATCAGTTAGAAAATTCTGGGAGAGGGTTTTCTTTTATGAAAGATGAAGAGCTTTTAATGACAATGAAAGAAAATCCTTCTTTGGAAGATATAACTGCAAAAGATGTTGTAAATAATTGGAGCGAAGAAAATTTAGCAGACATTATTTATGGATACGGAGAAGAAAGATATGCAAAAAGAATAGCAAGAGCAATATCAGAAGCTAGAGCTAAGAAAGAAATAGAAAGAACTTTTGAATTAGTAAAAATTATAGAAAATGCAGTTCCTGAGGCATACAAAAGAGGAAAGATACATTTTGCAACAAAAACATTTCAAGCCTTGCGTATAGCAGTAAATGATGAATTAGAGACATTAAAAGTAGGACTTGAGAAAGGTTTTAATGTTCTGAAAAAAAATGGAAGGATGTCTGTAATTTCATTTCATAGTTTAGAAGATAGGATTGTAAAAAATTGTTTTAGAGAAAAAAAGAGAGATGGTGTTGCAAAATTAATAAATAAAAAACCAATAACAGCAAGTAAAGAAGAATTACAAATTAATAATAGATCGAGAAGTGCAAAATTAAGAATTTTAGAAAAAATATAAAATATGAAAAAAACAGCCAAAAAAGTTAAGAGTTATGCATCAAATGTAAATATTGTAGACAACAATAATCTAAAAAGAAAAATGTCTCATATTTTGCTAGCATTTTTGGGTTCTTTGGCTGTTTGTTATGGAATTATACTTATTAGTATGGTTTTTAATATAGTTGAAAGACAAAGTTTAGCATCTGAAGCAAAAACTTTATCAAATGAAGTTGGAGGATTGGAACTAGAGTATTTGTCTATGTCAAATAAAATAGATTTAGCTCTTTCAAAGGAAATGGGCTTTAGAGAAACAGATACTAAATTTGCTGTAAGAGAATCTTTTACAGCTTTAAGATATAATACTACAAATGAGCTATAGTTTTTTTTCATCAACGAGAATAAAAATTTTTTCTTTTTGTATACTTGCTTTTGCCTTCATATTAATTGTAAGGCTTTTTTTTATACAAATAGTAAATAGTGATTTATATAAAGAAAAAGCTGACAGGCAATATGCAACTCCTTCTTCTGATATTTTTGAAAGAGGATCGATTTTTTTTGAAACAAAAACTGGAGAATTAGTTTCTGCTGCAATACAAACAACTGGTTTTAAAATTGCTATTAATCCAGCCAAAATTACAGATATTGATAATACTTTTAATAAGTTAAAAGGAATAATAGACATTGATTATGAAAAATTTAAACTAAAAGCTGAAAAGAAGGATGATCCTTATGAAGAAATAGCAAATCAACTTTCGAAAGAAAAAGCAGATGAGGTTTCAGCATTAAATCTATCGGGAGTATCTATTTATAAAGAGAAATGGAGATTTTATCCAGGAGAAGATTTAGCTTCTCACGTTTTAGGTTTTGTGGGTTTCAAAGGTAATGAATTATCTGGGCGTTATGGTCTAGAAAAACAATATGATAATACTCTTTCACAAAATAAAGATAATCCATATGTAAATTTTTTTGCAGAAGTTTTCTCAAATATAAATGATAAATTTTTTAGCGAAGAAGAACAAAATGGAGACATAGTTATGACTATTGAGCCAAGTACTCAAGGTTTTTTAGAGAAGAAGTTGAATGAAGTAAAAAATAAATATAATGCAGACTCTGTTGGTGGAATAATTATGAATCCTCAAGATGGATCAATTTATGCAATGTCATCAAAGCCTGATTTTAATCCAAATAATTTTTCTGAAAATACGAATAACTCTATTTTTACAAATCCATTAGTTGAAAATATTTTGGAATTTGGTTCTGTAGTAAAGCCACTTGTAATGGCTGCTGCATTGGATGCAGGAGTTGTAACAGCAGATACAAGGTACAATGATACGGGTTCAGTTGTTGTAGAAAAAAAAGAAATATTTAATTTTGATAAAAAAGGACGTGGACCAAATACAAGTATGCAAGATGTTTTAAATCAATCATTAAATACTGGTATGGTTTTTGTGTATCAACATTTAGGAAAAGAAAAAATGCGAGACTACTTTTTTTCTTATGGAATAAAAGACAAAACAGGAATTGATTTACCAAATGAAACTGGAAGTTTGACTGGAAATTTAAATAGTCCTCGTAATATAGAGTATGCTAATGCTTCTTTCGGACAAGGTATTGCTCTTACTCCAGTTGAAATAACTCGCGCTCTAGCGTCACTTTCGAATGGTGGAAACTTAGTTGTTCCTCATGTTGTGAAATATATAAAGTATGATGATGGTACAAGAAAAGAAATGACATATCCTGTAACACGTACAAAAATTTCTGAAAAAACTTCTGAAGAAATTACAAGAATGTTAGTAACAGTCATGGATAAATCTCTAAAAGGTGGTCTTGCAAAGTTTGAACATTATAGCGTTGCAGTAAAAACAGGAACTGCGCAAGTTGCTAATCTTAATGGAGGAGGATATTATTTAGATAAGCATACTCATTCTTTTTTTGGATATTTTCCTGCTTATGATCCAAAATTTATAGTTTTTCTTTATGCTGTTAATCCAAAAGGGGTACAATATGCTTCAGGAACTTGGTCAGATCCATTTTTAGATATTACAAAATTTTTAATAAATTATTATCAAGTTCCACCGGATAGATAAAAATTAATTATTCGAAAATAATATTATGAAAGATATTTTTAAAAAAATTATTATTTATATACTGCAAGTTGAATCAAAACTTGTTCTTTTGAAATACAAACCAAAAGTTGTTTCTATCACTGGTTCTGTTGGAAAAACATCTACAAAAGATGCTGTCTATGCTGTTATATCTGGTGTCTCTTATGTAAGGAAAAGTGAAAAAAGTTTTAACAGTGAAATTGGTTTACCACTTACAATTTTAGGTTGTCCAAATGGATGGAATAATCCAGTAACTTGGTTAAAAAATATTTTTAAAGGTTTAAAACTTCTAATTTTACATAATAATTATCCCGAATGGCTTGTATTGGAGGTTGGAATAGGTAAACCAGGAGATATGAAAAGAACAGCTTCATGGCTTCGAAGTGATGCTGTAATTATAACTACAATAGGTGAAACTCCAGTTCATATTGAATTCTTTAATTCTCGAAAACATTTAATAGAAGAAAAAGCAGGTTTAATAAAAACTTTGAGAAAGGATGGAATTTTAGTTTTGAATGCAGACGATGAGGCTGTTATTGATATGAAAAATAAAACGAAGAACAAAGTTATTACTTATGGATTCAAACAAGAAGCTGATATTTGTGGTTCAGAAGAAAATATTTTTTATGGTGAAAATGGATATCCAAAAGGAATTGTTTATAGAATAGATGAAGAAGGGAAGAGCTTGCCCGTAACAATTGAAGGTGTATTTGGTAAAAACCACATATACGCTTCACTTGGGGCATTAGCACTTTCTTCTGGTTTAAAATTCAATATGCTCGATGCAATAAATAGATTAAAAACTTATGAAGTTCCACCTGGCAGGATGCGATTATTGTCTGGCATAAATGATTCTTTGATTATTGATGATACATATAATTCTTCGCCTTTTGCTTGTGAATCTGGTTTACGAACAGTTGGTGAAGTAAAAAATATGAAAAGAAAAATTGCCGTTTTGGGTGATATGCTTGAATTAGGAAAACATACAAAAACTGCTCATGAAAATATTGGTAAAATAGCTAGTGAAAATGTAGATATTGTTGTTGTAGTTGGGCAAAGAGCTGATGGAATTAAAAATGGTGCTATTGATGCTGGTATGAATAAAGATAATATTTTTGAATTTTTAAATTCAACAGATGCAGGAGAATTTTTGAAAACTTTTGTACGTAAAAATGATTTAATTTTTATTAAAGGGTCACAAGGTATGCGTATGGAACGCACAGTAGAAGCAATTCTTTTTGATAAAGAAAATAAATCTAAATTACTGGTTCGTCAGGACGCTGAATGGGTTGCGAAGAAATAAAATTAAGCTAAATTTGTTTTAAATTAATTTACTATCTGTGTGCAATGAGAGCAACGTTTTGCCTCAATGGGTATTTCACTAAGACATTCAGGGCATTTTTTTGTACTAGGATCTATTGGTTTTCCTTTTTTAGATTTTGCAACAAGAAGATTTATAGGTTTAACAACAAAAAAGAAAACGGTCGCAGACACAAGTAGAAAAGATATTAAAGCATTTATAAGATCTCCATATAGAAAGACACTGCCATTAATTGTAAAATACAAATTAGAAAAATCTCGAACTTTTGCTATTGCTGCTATAAGTGGAGTTAAAAAATCTTTTACCAATGCAGAAACTATTGTTCCAAAAGCTCCACCGACAACAACACCAACAGCTAGGTCGACTACATTTCCTCTAAGTAAAAATTGTTTAAATTCTTTTAACATATATTTTTATATTTTTAATATATAAACGTAAAACAATAAAATTATAACATATTAAAAAAGGGAAGTGTCAAATAAAAAAGGGTGATTACTTAATTCATCACCCCTTTTTCTCCCAATAAGGGAATTTTTTTTTGCGATTTTTCAATACTGTCTTTTATATAACAATACTTTTCTAACACAAGATAAACCAATAAAGCTATGTGTTTGCACAAATTAAAAACACATATAAATGAAATTTTCTCAATATTTTTCATCGCTTTTTACCGCCTACTTTACTCAGCGGATTTTTTTAAGTTCATTTATATATAATATATAAGATCAAATTTACACTAAAAATTATACCAATTTAATATCAAAAGTCAATTCAAGTTATTTAACAATTTAATTTTAAAGTCTTGACAAAATATGTGTTTAATTGTAACTTAAATAAAACGTAATTTTTAAAAGAAAAAATATGGACAGAAATCTTCAAAAGAAAAATCTTTCAGAACTTTTAAAAAAGCATGAAGATGCAGCTTCGAATGGTAATAAAAACTTGTGTAAGGAAATTAAAAACATAATTGTAAAAAAATACGACCTTAAACCAAGTTACAAGTTGCAAATAGCTTTGCTAGAAGTTAAATCTATGAAAATTTCCCAAGAAGAAAAAGAAAATTTATTTTTTGTTAAACAAATTGTCCGCGATTTGTTAGAAAAAATAGATATAAAAAAGATAAATAATCTTTGGGAAATTGAAGCATGTTTTCAGAAAGTTATGAAATCTTATGATATTTCTAGTCAAGAGGTTTTTGACCTTAAAAAAATAAGGACAAAAAACAAAAGAAAAAGGGGATCATAAGATAATAAATTATTTAAAAAACGCTCTGTGTAATTGTACAATTACACAGAGTTTTTATTTTATATAAAAGTTTCTATATGCATAAAAAATGGGCCCACCTAAAAAGAGGTAAGCCCAATGTGTCTTTCATTGCCAGTCAACAGAAGTTAAATTATTGACAACAAAGTTAATTTGAAACGGACTTGAATTTCTCATCAAAATTATTTTTGATAAAGTTTTTCTGTCATAATTGTCATCAACTTTTTCAAATTCTTGTTTGTTGCAGAATCTAATACTGGCAGATTCTTTTTTTTCTTCTGTGAGGAACAAGTTTATACCGTGTAAAGTATCATTTACGGTCAATCTTTTCTTTTGTTGTTCTTTTTCTTCTCCTGTTAAAAGAATTTTTTTTATGATATTAAATAGTTTTCTTTCCCTTTTTAGGGAGTAAACAATCGTTACTGAAATAATTTTTTTGTTTTCAATTATTTCATCTAAAGATAGCCTTTGACCGCTGGAATTCGTGTAGTACTTCTCCATATTTTGATTGTTTTTTATTTTTACAATGAAACTTTATACTTTTTCTACAAAAAACATATCATAAATATACCCAAAAGTCAACCTACAATTTGCATATATACATAGGCAAGACCTCTGTAGTAAAGACCAAACTACAGAGGCAAGACCTCTGTAGTTCCTCTGGGTTAAAGAGATCTGTAAGAAGAGGGGTTTATTTTATTGCTTTTTTGTTAGTTTTAAGTAATATGAGTTAAGAAATTGAACATTTAAATTAATTAACATAAATTTACAGGAGGAATTTAAAATGAAACAAGAAATGACTTATGCAGGAACTGGTGTCAATTATGCAGACATGGATCCTTTTAAAATCGCTTGTCAAAAACGAGCCATGTTGACTTCCAATAATGCTAAAAGATTTGGCATTAACTCTTTAGAGTGGACACGAGGTGAAAGTGCCTTCATCCTTGATTTTAAGCATGTGACTTTCCCTAAAATTTCTCATGTTGAGGAAGGTCTTGGCACAAAAAACCTTGTTGCCGATGCAATGATGAAAATTACCGGTAAATCATATTATGATCAAATTGCTCAAGATACAGTAGCAATGATTGTAAACGATATGATTACTCTTGGTAGTTTTCCAATATCTCTAGCTATGCATTTGGCCGTTTGGCATTCTGACTGGTTCAAAAATCAACAAAGAGTAAATGACCTTGTCAGTGGATGGGGTGATGCATGTGATCAAGCAGGATGTGTTTGGGCTGGAGGAGAAACTCCAACACTAAGAGATATTATCTATCCTGAAGCGTCATTACTTTCTGGTTCTGCGGTGGGTATTAATTTACCCATGGGGAATTTTAATCCGTCGAATATTAAAGAAGGTGATTCGATTATTATTTTTGAATCTTCTGGTATTCATGCGAATTGTTTAACTCTCTCAAGAGAACTTGCTGACAAGCTTCCAAATGGTTACGAAACGCTACTGTCTGATGGCCGTATGTATGGTGAAGCGTTGCTTGACCCCACTCACATTTATTGCAATTTTTTGGAGCTATGTGTTACAGGAGGAACTGATATTCACTATGCGGTAAATATAACTGGTCATGGATGGAGAAAATTCATGAGAGCTCCTCAGCCATTTTCCTATGTTATTGAAAAGCTTCCAACTCAATTGCCTATTTTTGATTTTATTCAAGAACATGGGCCAGTCTCTGACAAAGAAGCTTACAGTAACTTGAACATGGGAGCAGGCTTTGCTATTTTTGTTCCTGGTTCAAGTGTGGATGACATTCTTCTTCAGTGTAACGAAAAATTTCGTGTTTTTGTTGCCGGCTACGTTGAAGAATCTTCCGTAAAAAGAGTAGTCATCAAACCAAAGGGTTTAGAGTATAAAGCTGAAACTCTGGCGGTAAGGTGAGACACCTTGTTTGTGAAAGACCAAAACTGGTAAAACAGTTTTGGTCTTTTTAATATATTTTTGGGTACTACATAGGCAAGACCTCTGTAAATACATTCTCTAATTTAGTACCATATCTTTCCCAATAAACCTTCAATCCTTCCAATAATGGATATGAATATTTTTCAGGGTTATTTTTTGTATCTTTTTTTAACCAATCTAGCTTTACCCATTTAACAAGTGATATCTCTTTTTCTTCTGGGGTAATTTTATTATCGCTAATTGCTAAATATAATGTTGCAAAAGCACTATCTTGAGTATCTGAATGGTAAAAAGTAAATAATTCTTTTGGTTTAATATCTAACCCTACCTCTTCTTTTGTTTCTCTTTCAATACACATTGCAGTTGTTTCATTATCAACTGTACCAGACACAGAAAAAGTATAAAGATTTGGATACCAACGCTTATTGGGTGAGCGTTTCATTATGGCTACTTCGTTCTTTGAATTAAACAACATTAAATGGCAAGAACGATGAATGTGTTTTTCTCTATGAAAATCCTCACGAGGTCTTAACCCTATAACATTATTTTTTTCATCAACTTCTATAATAAGTTCTTTTTTCATATTATTTTATTTTTGATAAATTTCCGTTAATTATTTTAGGGAACATTCCATATAATTCCTCTTTATATTTTGAACTATCGTCTATTGGATTTAATACATAAATTGGTTTCTTTAGATAAAAAGCAATAGCCATCTCCATTAATACAGCACCTCCAATATATCCATCTTTACCATTTTTCTTATAATTTAAAACTAAAATGATATCTCCTTTTTCTACTTCCTTAAAATGCTTCTTTGTTAAATATGCCTTTCTCTTATAATCTTCAGGTCTTTCCATCCAAGTCTTATATGTCTCAACTTTGAAATCACCAGTCTTTTTCATTTTATTTACTGTCAAAGGAACAATCACTTTAAAACCTAGATCTTTTAAATCATTATTTATTTTTATTACATTTTCATAAAACGAAGCACTTGAACAAATAACTATATTTTTTTTCTTTTTCATACTATTTATTATTACAGAGGCAAGACCTCTGGGGTAAAAGACCTCTGGGGTAAAATTAAATTATTTTTAAAAGAGCTGATAAAAGTTGAGGTAATTCGGTAAAACCTGCAGAACCATTCAAATGTTGCCCATTTGAGATAAGCATTAATTCTCCATTTAATTTCTTTGCAATTTCTTGTGCGTCAGATACAGGGACAAACGGATTATTATCACCATGAATAACGATGACTTGAGAAATTTTATTTTTTATAAGAGACCAATTAAACTTTTCTTTTAAAAACTCATCGATCTTTTTATTATCATTTATATTGCATGGCCCTGATACAAGTATTATACCTTTTATATTTTCGCAATTATTTTTTTCTATGTATCTTAAAATAGTTGTGCTACCTAGACTATGCCCAATAAGATAAATATCGTCATTAAGATTTATCTTTACGTGGCGATCAATTTCTTCAAGCCATTCTGATAGTATCGGTTCATCTGGTTTAGGCATAGACAAAGCGCAGGCATAAATATTATGTTTTGAAAGTTCTTCCATAAGCCAAGATCTCCAACCTCCATTTGGACTTCCTTCAAAACCATGTATTATAAATACTTTTTTCATATTTTAATTATATAATAAAAAACCTATTTAAAATAGTTCTATATATTAATATTTAACTACAGAGGCAAGACCTCTGTCGTGAGAGGCAAGACTATGTAGACCTATGTAAGATATGTTACAATTCAAAAGTAGAAATATGCAGAATATAATATGTTTTTGATTTATACTTTTAAGTATTTAATAAATTAAAAGTTTAATTTTTAAAAAATAAATATATGAGCAATTCAACTATTTGGTATTCACAATTAATTAAACCAACTTGGGCACCACCACCTTGGTTGTTTGGACCCGTTTGGATAATACTTTACATAATAATTTTAATATCTTTTGGTGCAGTTTTTTTAAAATTTTTTGAAAGAAAAATACCTCGTAAAATAGTTTTGCCATTCGTTTTTAATCTGATATTCAATTTAATTTTTAGTCCAATTCAATTTGTCTTACAAAATAATATTTTGGGAGCAATAGATATAATCTTAGTTTTTATCACTTTAATTTGGGCAATGATTGCAATTTATCCAAGAATTAAATGGGTTACTTATGTAAATATTCCTTATTTAATTTGGGTTTCTTTTGCTATGGTTTTGCAAATTATAATAACTTTTTTAAACATATAATTTTATGAAACTACATAGGCAAGACCTATGTATAAGACCTCTGTAACTTTTTTAAAATTACCATTTTTTTGATTGTTTTTTTATTTCAGATGGTAGATAACTTTCATTTGCAGTACTTTTTTGCTGTGTCCTAACTACAAATATACGTCTGTTGTCGTTATCAAAATATATATCTGTAAAATTTAAACGTTCTTTGTTTATTATTTCGCTACTTATTTTTGGTCCAGTTAATACAACCGGCTCAAAACCAAGCTCTTTAGAACAAATCTCACCTAGAATTGTTATAGATTTTTTATATAAATCATCACCATCATTTCCACCGAATATCACACAATCAATGGTTTTTGGTTCACATCTTTCTTTTATGTCCTTAATACTTTCAGATATTTTTTTAAGAAAATTTTCTCTAATAACATCGGTATTATTTGTATGATATTCAAGAAATTTACTAGGATTTCGATGAATCATAATTGAAATATTTTTGTTAGTGTTTTTCTCAATACCTGATATTATTGTTCCCGTACAATATAAAAACGATTCCTCAGACCATTTGTTATGATCATTACACTCAGATATTTTTGAAACTCCATCAGCGTTCTTCTTATAATTTTCAATCATTTCTTTAGTTTCTGCATCTAGTTCATCTTTATTGCACAAACAAGAAGTAATAGGTTTTACTCCATCCCTAAGATATTCATATTTTATAGGATTTATTTTCTCAGTTTTATTTAAACTATATTTTTCCATTATTTAATTATATCAAATATAATAAAATTTCTTTAGATAGGCAAGACCTCTGTAGAGACCTATGTAAACAGAAAAATATGGAATGCTATGCATGCAAAGATTATGTGAGCCACAATAATTTGCTCGCCGTCGCTCGCAAATTTTCCAGCCCCGGACTCAGCTGTTTTTCTTACTAGAAAAACATGCTTCCGTCTTCACGGCGAAAGAAAAAAACTCCAAGCAGTTGGAGTTTTTTTATCGCCGTGACCCCACAGAGAATCGGACTCTGATTTTATCCTTGAGAAGGATACGTCCTAGCCGTTAGACGATAGGGCCATAAAAAACTTTTAGCATCTATCGTCCTGAAAAATGAATGGGCGATAGGGCCATGAAAAACTTTTGGCATCTATCGTCCTTAAAAATGAATGGGCGATAGGGCCAATATTTATTTTCCGATATAAAAAATATACCATTTTTTGTTATAAAATCAAAAAAAGCATGTGTGATAATAATCATCAACACATGCTTCATACTCCCAATTACCAACTACCAACTAATGCCTTTCGTAAACTCCTACGGCTTTTGTTTTTTTCAGATCTTCTTGGACTGAAATTGTTTTTCCTTCTACGCTTGTAGTAGCGTGCGGAACACTCCATAGACGTTCTTTTGGAATCAACTTGCCAGTAACTCGGCATATTCCGTAGGTTTTATTACTGATTCGGACTAACGCATTTTCCAGATGTTTTATAAACTTTTCCTGTCTGGCCGCGAATTTGCTGTTTTCTTCCTTGGAAAAGACCTGATAGCCTTCTTCCAAGACCTTGAAGGTGGGAGAAGTGTCATATGTCCCATTATTACCATCCGGCTCTGTTGATGCTTCCTTGAAAAGACTTAAATCATTTCGTGCCTTATTAAGTTTAGCATTGATGATTACACGAAACTCTTCAAGCTCCTCGTCAGTGTATCTAGTCTTCTCTTGGGCAACAGGTGTGACACCGATTAATGATTTTACTCCAACAATATGGTGGCCATTGGTTGGAGTTTTGGAAATAATTCTTTTATTAGCTTTGACTTCGACTCCTCCTTGAGGAACCTTTCCAGTAGCTAAGGCATGAGCCTTTCCGTTTACGGTAATTTTTTTTGCCATTTTTTGTCTTTTTTTTAGAAAGTTTTTAACACTCAGAAAGTTTACGCTTGTCCTGTCAAGGATCTACGTTTAATTTATTTATACACCTTAATTTAATTAATGTCAATCTTCGTTTTTTGGTTTTTCTAGTTCGAGAGAAGACAGTTCTGGACTTGTGCCAGAAATACGAAGTACATCTTTATCTATTTTATGTAATTCTTTATTTGACAAGTTGTAATGGTTTACAACTGTGCTTAGAGAATTTCCAAGTTTTGTATGATATTCATCATATGATTTTAAATGTTTACCTAAGTCTCCAACTTTTTTAATTATTTCTTTTGCTGATTCTTCTATTTGCATGGCTTTTAATCCTTGCAAGACAGTTTGCAAATATGCAAGAAATGAAGTAGGGGAAACTATTATAACTTTATGTTTACCAGCTGCTCTTTGAATTAAATTTTCTGAATTTTCATCTGAAGAACCAATTTTATTTACTAATAAATCATAATATATAGCTTCGTGTGGAATGAACATAAATGCAAAATCAGTTGTGCCTTCTTTTGGTTGTATATATTTTGAAGTTTCTATAATTCTATTTTTTAAATCATTTATAAAAATTGTTTCCAATTTTTTCTTTTCAGATGGATTGCGTTCTTCTGAAACTCTATTATAGTTTTCAAGAGAGAATTTAGAGTCTATTGGAATAATTTTATCTTTAACTTTTACTATTGCATCAACTATATTTCCATCAGGAAAAGCATATTGCATCTGGTAAGAGCCTGGAGGAAGAACATTTTTTAAAACTGTTTCTAGATAATATTCTCCTAAAATTCCACGCTGTTTTGGATTTTTTAAAATATCTTGCAAATTTTGTAATTGATCTGCGAAAGAGATAACTTGCTTATTTGTTTCGTCAAGTCTTGTTAATTTCTCTGTAACATCCTGTATTATTTTATTTGACTCTGTAGAATGAAAACGTAAACTTTCTGTCATTTGCTTATGTGACTCGCCAATTTTACTATCTACTGTTCTGGAAAGCTCATTAATTTGTTGCAAAATAAGCTGTAAACCAGTATCACTTGTTGCGTCTTTGTTTTTCTTTTTTCCGAATAAAAAATAAACTACAACTCCTCCAATTAAAACTCCTATTATGATCCATAAAATAGTTTCCATCTTTCTATTTTACCATATAAATATATTTTTTTAGTAGTATCGAAATTTGCAAAATTTGTCTATTGAAGTATTCTATAAAAGAAACAGTTTTTTTATAAAAAGTAGGTCTAAATGGCCGAGTAAAAGTAAAAGTTATGACAAAAGAACAACATGAACTTTTAAAGATTGGTGTAATACTATCTATGCTAATTGCATTAATGGTTATAATCGGCATTTTAAACTATGTATTTTCCTACAGAAGTAGAAAGTACCCCAAAGTCTCATCTAAAAAATGATGGGACTTTTTATTTTCCCAAATGATGTTTCAAGGTATAAATCCAGTCTTCGTCAACCTGATCACTTTCAAGTTTTTGATTTAGTAACCATTCCAAATAACTTCTGTCTATGCGTGCAATTTCTTCTATTTCTTTTCCATTATGTTTTCCAAAATTAATATATTTTAAAAGGGAAGGGTGTAATGAAACTTCTATCATTTTTTCTACAACTTCTTCTTCATTAAGATTATATTCTTCCATCATTTTTTTTCTGAGTCTTTCATATAATTTTTCCAAAACTAAAACATCTCCTAATGCATCATGAGCAGTAGCTTCAACATCAAGTTCAAGTAAATATCGCAAATATTGCAAATTATATCTATCAATTTTTCCTTCAGGATCTAAATATCGTGCAAGTCTTAATGTGCAAATAAAATTTTTAGGCTTTATTCCTTCTTTTTTAATAATCATTAAATCGAATTGCACATTGTGAGCAACTACTATTGAATTTTCATCCTCAAAAAGTTTTTTAATTTTTTCTTCGTCTCCGCTTTCTTTAAAAGAAAATTCTTTCTCAACCATTTTATTTGTTATATGATGCACTGCTGATGCTTCTGGTGGAATTTTTATAGGAGGTTTATAAAAACCAACAAAACTTTCATCGCCAGTTTTATAAGCAATCTGGCATAAGTAGTCTTTTTCTGTATTGCCAGTTGTTTCTGTGTCAAAAAATATAATTTTTTTCATCTTTCTATTTTACCATATTTTGCTATAATAAAAGTATGTTACATGAACAAATAAAAAATAAAATAAAAGAAGCAATGATGGCAAAAGATTCTATAAGCCTTGAGACATATCGCGGAATGGTTTCTGCTTTTACAAATGAGCTTGTTTCAAAGGGTAAAAAACCCAATGAAATGCTTTCTGACGAAGAAGCATTAGTCGTTATAACTAGACTTTCTAAACAAAGAAAAGATTCAATAGAGCAATTTAAAAAGGGGAATAGGGATGATTTAGTACAAAAAGAAGAGTCAGAACTTAAAATACTGGAAACATATTTGCCAAAAATGATGGAGAAAGGCGAAGTAGAAAAAATTGCAAAAGATAAAAAAGAAGAGCTTGGTATTTCTGATGCAAAAGAAAAAGGGAAATTGATGCAAGCTTTAATGAAGGAGCTAAAAGGTAAGGCTGATGGATCGACAGTTAAGGAAGCAGTGGATGCTTTGTTTTAATATATGAAATTTTTCAATAGTCTTTTTAGAAAAAAAACAAAAAAGTTAGTAACTCATAGTGGTTCATTTCATTCTGATGATATTTTTGCTTGCGCCACTATTTGTATCGCTTTGGAGAAAGAAGGTAAGTCTTTTGAGATAATAAGAACAAGAGATCCGAAAATTATAAAAAGTGGTGACATAGTTTTTGATGTAGGTGGAATTTACAATCCTGATATAAATCGTTTTGATCATCATCAAATAGGTGGAGCAAAAAAACGTGATAATGGCATAGAGTGTTCTTCTTTTGGTTTGGTATGGAAAAAATATGGAGAAAAAATTTGTGGTTCAAAAGAAGTTGCAGATTTTATCAATAAAAAATTAGTTATGCCTGTTGATGCTTTTGATAATGGTATGGATTTAGTGGAATCAAAACACGAAGTAAACTACTATTTAGTTCAGAATTTTTTTATGTCTTTCATACCAAGTTGGAAGTGTAGAAATGAAAAAACATTATTAGATGGATTTTTAAAAGCTGTAAAAGTTGCAAAAGAATTATTGTTGCGTGAAATTTCTTTCACGAAAGATTTAGTTGAGAGTAGGAAAGAAATTTTACGATGTTATGATGAATCTAAAGATAAAAGATTTATTGTTTTAGATAAAAAATATCCATGGGAAGAAGAAATGAGTAAATTTGCTGAACCATTATTTGTTATTTTCCCAAGACATGGTGGAAATTGGGGCGCAGAAGGTGTTTTAATAAATATGTCTTCCTTTAAAAGAAGAAAATATTTTCCACAAGCTTGGGCTGGACTTAGTGATGGTGAATTGGCAAAAGTTTCTGGGGTTTCAGATTCAGTTTTCTGCCACCGTGGAATTTTTATGGTGGTAGCAAAGTCAAAAGAGGGTATAATTAAATTAGTAGAAAAAGCTTTAAATGAATAAAAAATATGGCATTCATAGATGAAATAAAAATATACGCAGAAGCAGGTCATGGTGGAAATGGCGTTGTTCGTTGGCGTAAAGAAAAATTTATACCAAAGGGTGGTCCTGCCGGTGGAGATGGTGGGCGTGGTGGTGATTTTTATGTGCAAGCTGTTCGAGACATTCATCTTCTTTCAAAATATAAATCAAAAAAAAGTTTTATTGCTGGCCGAGGAGAAGATGGTGGTAAAAAAAGTTTACATGGTGCATCAGGACAAGATTTTATTTTAGAATTGCCTATAGGTTCTGTTATTACCAATATTGATACTGAAGAAAAATGGCAATTGACAGAAGAAGGACAAAAGATTTTATTGCTTCATGGAGGATATGGCGGTTTCGGAAATGAACATTTTAAAAGTTCTATAAATACGACTCCATTTGAGTCGAGAGAGGGTAAGGATGGAGAAACTGGAAATTTCCAAATAGAGTTGGAGCTTTTTGCTGATATAGGTTTTATTGGTTTGCCTAATGCTGGTAAATCTTCTTTATTAAACATGATTACAAATGCTGATGCTAAAGTAGCAGATTATGCTTTTACAACGCTTGATCCAAATTTAGGGAATTTTTATGGTTATATTATTGCTGATATACCAGGGATAATAGAAGGAGCATCGGATGGAAAAGGTTTAGGTGTTAAATTTTTAAAACATATAAAAAGAACAAAAATGCTTGCACATTTAGTTTCTTTTGAAAATGTTTTAGGCACTAATAGTTCATCAAAAATGATGAAAGTTTATAAAGAAATTCGCAAAGAACTAGAGACTTATGATAAAAAAAATAATTTAGGAGAAGAAGGACTTTCAAAAAAAGAAGAAATTATAATTCTAACCAAAACGGATGTAGTTACGGACAAATTTTCAACCTCTCTTAAGGCAAATGATTTTATAGATAAAAAGAAAAAAGAATTTGAAAAATTAAATAAGAAAGTTTTTGTTTTATCTTTATACGATGATAAATCGATAAAAACTTTTAGAGATAAGTTAATTAAAATTTTAAATAAATAATATGAGAATTTCAGGATCTTTTATAGCAATGGTTATAGTTTGGGCTTTGGGTTTTACTCACTTTTTGGGTGGACCTTATATTTTATTTAAAATATTTTTTTGGATTGCATTATTACCATTTTTTATAACGATTATAGTTCTTATTTTTATGCTATTAAAAGCAAAAAAAATTACGAATATAAATAAAACAGAAAATAGTAAAAATGAAACTATACACGTAGAAGCTACTATTAAAGAATAAAAAAATTGTATAATAAATTTATGATAGAAAAGTATTATCCTACAATAGGACTTGAAATACATGCAGAGTTAAAAACAAAAACAAAAATGTTTTGTTCTTGTTTGAATAATCCTGATGAAGAAAAACCAAATCTAAATGTTTGTCCTGTTTGTATGGCACATCCTGGTGCATTGCCAGTTCCAAATAAAAAAGCCATTGAAAATGTAATAAAAGTTGGGCTCGCATTAGGTGCCGAAATTGCTGATTTTACAGAATTTGATCGTAAAAATTATTTTTATCCTGATATCCCTAAAGGTTATCAGATTACACAATATAAATACCCAATAGTTTCAGGTGGTCATTTGGCAGATTTTGATATAACACGTGTGCATTTAGAGGAAGACACAGCAAATAATAAACACATAGATGGAGACGCTTCTTCTTTAAATTCAGGTTTTTCTTTGATTGATTTTAATCGTGCTGGGGTTCCTTTAATGGAACTTGTAACAGAACCAAAAACTTTTAATGATGTAAATGAATTAGTAGGGAAAAGTGCATCAAATTTTGCAAAAGAATTACAACTAATTCTTTGGTATTTAGGTGTATCTGATGCAAATATGGAAAAAGGGGAAATGAGAGTTGAAGCCAATATATCTATTTCTAAAGATCCTAAAAAACTTGGAACAAAAGTTGAAGTGAAAAATCTTAATTCTTTTAGAAGCGTAGAAAGAGCAATTAAATATGAATTAGATAGAATGATTGAACTTTTTAAAAATGATAAAGAATATGAAATAGTGCAAGAGACTAGAGGTTGGGATGAAAATAAACAAAAAACATTTTCTCAAAGAAAAAAAGAATCAAGTCATGATTATAGATATTTTCCAGATCCTGATTTACCAAAAATGAAATTGCACGAAGTTTTTGATTTAACAAAAATGAGAGAAGAATTGCCTGAACTACCTATATCAAAACGCGTGCGATACAAAAAAGACTTTGGAATAAAAGATGAAGATGTAGAGAGTTTTATAAATGATCCTGTTTTAGGTAAAAGTTTTGAAGATATTGCAAAAATTTTAAAGGATTCCGGAAAAATAAAAATAGCTTCAAACTATATTACATCTGACTATCTTGGTCTTAAGAAAAATAATACTGAAGTTAAAATGCCTAGTGCTGAAAACTTTGCAGAACTTATAAATTTAATTTCAGAAAACAAAATTTCGTCTAGGGCAGCAAAAGATATTTTATTAATGATTTCTGTTTTAGATGAATCTCCATTAAAAATAGCAACAGAGAAAAATTTGTTACAAAAAAATGATGAAGGTGCTTTGAAGGAAATTGCGCAAAAAATAATAGAAGCTAATCAAAAAGTTGTGGCAGACTACAAAAGCGGTAAGGAAAACGCTCTTATGTCTTTAGTGGGGCAAATAATGAAAGAAACAAAAGGTTCTGCAAATCCGACTATAGCAAAACAGGTATTGACGGAACTTCTAAAGTAAGGTATAACTTGATTTTTTCTAATGAATATGATATAATAGTGATAGATAAAGTATTTGAAATAAATATTGTAGTTCACCAGTTTTTTTCTTTAACTTTTTTAATAAAAAAACTTATGACAAAAACATCTGTAAAACAGGCTCCTAGAGATCTGGATGAAGTTCTGGAAAGAAAAGACCTTCTTTCAGTTTTTCCTCCAAAAGAGAAAAGAGAAAAGAAAAAACTTCCTTATCGTTTTCGTTTCCAAAAAAAAAGGAAAGAAGAAGAACCAAGACAGTACCCAAGAATCTGCTATTCTCAACGAGGAGAGGCAGAATATTCTTAAATGCCTCTCACTCAGCCGGTCCAATTTTTGGACCGGCATTTTTTTTGCCTTGAAACCATCTTATTGCTATACTTAATATATGAAAACTTTACGTGAATATATAAAAGAAGCTGATGAAAAAGGAATTGCTATAGGACATTTTAATATTTCAAATTTGGAAGCATTGCATGGAATTTATAATGCAGCAAAAAAGTTGAACTTGCCTGTGATAATAGGTTTATCAGAGGGAGAAGAAGAATTTGTTGGAAGAAAAGAAGCAGTTGCTTTAGTAAAAGAAATAAGAGAAAAAGATAATTATCCAATTTTTTTAAACGCAGATCATCATTACACTTTTGAATCAGTTAAAAAAGCTCTTGATGATGGATTTGATTCAGCTATTATTGATGCAGTAAAATTACCACTAGAAGAAAATATTGCTCTTACTAAAAAATGTGTAGAGTATGCTAGAGAATTAAGTAAGAAAGAGAATAGAGATATATTAATCGAAGCAGAAATTGGTTTTATAGGAACATCTTCAAAAATTTTAGACAACATACCAGAAGGAGTTTCAGATTCTACTATGACTACACCAGAAGATGCTAAACATTTCGTTGAAGAAACAGGCATCGATTTACTTGCACCTTCTGTTGGTAATATTCATGGCATGATACGTACTGGAAATCCTAGACTTCATCCAGAACGTGTAAAAGAAATACGAGAAGCTACTGGCATTCCTTTAGTTTTACATGGCGGTTCAGGATCAATGGATGAAGATTTTATTTCTTGTATAAAAAATGGTATTGATATTATTCACATAAATACAGAAATTCGTATTGCGTATAAAGATGCTTTAAAAAAGTTTTTAATTGAAAACCCAGATGAAGTTGCTCCATATAAAATTTTAAAACCAGCTGTAAATGCAATTGAACAAGTAGTTGAAGCAAGGCTAAAACTTTTTAATGGAATAAAATAAGCATAAAAGTTGCATTTTTTTAATTTTAAGATATACTATCTTTCATGTTATCTTTAACTGCAAAAATAAGAGATATTAAAGAAAAATTAGATATGTTAAGAAAGGCAGGCGAATTGCCAGCTGTTTTATATGGTGCGGGCACAGAATCTACTCCTATAACAGTTTCGCTTGTTGAGTTTAAAAAGGTTTGGCATAAGGCTGGAGAATCTTCAACTGTAAAAATTACAGCAGGAAAAACTGTTGTTGATACATTGATCCATGAAGTACAGCAAGATCCTGTTTCAGATGAGCCTATACACGTAGACTTTTTAGTAATTGATATGAATAAGAAGATTAAAGTTGAAGTTCCTTTGGAATTTATTGGAGAATCTTCCGTAGTAAAGAGTGGACTTGGTACTTTGGTAAAAGTGCTTTATGAAGTTGAAGTTGAAGCATTGCCAAAAGATTTACCACATGTATTTAATATAGATATTTCCAAGCTTGTTGAATTAAATAGTCAAATTCTTGTTTCCGATATTGTTCTTCCAAAGGGAGTTACAATGATAACAAAAGAAACAGAAGTTATAGCTGCTGTAACAGAACAAAAAGAAGAAAAAGAAGAAGTTGCTCCTGTAGACTTATCAGCAATAGAGGTTGAAAAGAAAGGTAAGAAAGAAGAAGAGGGTGCAGAAGCAGTAGAAAATACAGCAACTATATAAAAAAATAGAAAATTAATAAAAAATATGCTAAAATAAAAACTATGACACGAAAGGTCATAGTTTTTATTTTTATATTTGCATTTGTGTTTTCTTTTGCATCGCTTTATGGATCGAAAATAGTATTTTCAGCAGATTGTTCAGATTCCGTATATGCAAAAGCCCATGAAGCTTATTGTCGTAATGAATTAAAAAACGTTGAAGCTGAGTATGCAAGCTTATTACAACAAGTTGAAAAACTAAATAAGCAAAGTACTAATTATGCTTCAGAATTAAAAAAATTAACGACACAAATTAACGCTCTTAAAACAAAAATTAAAGCGCGTAATTTAGCTATTGCTCAATTAAAAAATGATATTAATAATAAAGTTTCCAAAATAAATTCTCTTTCTGACAAAATAGAAAGGGAACACGAATCATTAGCACAGTTACTCAGAAATACTAATGAATTTGATAATGAAAATTTTATTTATCTTATTTTATCTGACGAAAGTATTTCAGATTTTTATTCCGATTTAGAATCTTATAATTCTATAAAATTATCTATAAAAAATTCTGTTGAAGAAATTACAGGAGTAAAAGCTCAAACAGAAGTTCAGAAAAAAGAGTTAGAAACAAAAAAAGATGCAGAGACAGATGCTAAATATGAATTGGAAAGCGCCCAGAAAAAAGCTGCTCAATTAGAAGCTGAAAATAAAAAACTTCTTTCAAGTTCAAAAACAAAAGAAGAAGCATTTAAAGTTCTTGCAGCAGATAAAAAAGCCAGAGCTGCAAAAATTCGTAGTGCTTTGTTTAACTTGGCTGGTACTTCACAAAAAATTGATTTCGGAACAGCACTTACATATGCAACTGAAGCAAAAACAAAACTCGGTATTGATCCAGCTTTCTTGATGGCTATTTTGACACAAGAAAGTAACTTGGGTGCAAATGTCGGTTCATGTTATGTAACAAATACAACAACAGGAGCTGGAAAAGGAGCAAATACAGGAAGTGCACAAATTAGAGTTATGCATCCTACTCGTGATATACCAGTTTTCTTAAGTATTGTTAATAAATTAGGACTTGATTATACAAAAACAAGAGTTTCTTGTTGGATAGCTGCATATAATAAAGATGGTAGTCCGTATGGTTGGGGTGGAGCTATGGGGCCGGCACAATTTATTCCTTCAACTTGGAAAATATTTGAAACTCGTTTGAAGAATTTATTGGGACATGATGCAAATCCATGGACACCAAGAGATGCATTTATGGCTTCTGCAATGTATTTAACAGACCTTGGAGCAGTTGGAAATTCGGCAAGCTCTCAAAGCAAGGCTGCATGTAAATATTATGGCTCTGGTGGCTCAACATGTACTTATAGCAATAGCGTTATGAAAATTAAGCTAAATATTCAGGCAAATATAGATTTGCTTTCTGATTAAAATTATGATAATCTTTCCAAATAATGAAAAAAGATATACATCCAAAATTTAATTTAAAAACAAAGGCAAACTGCGCTTGCGGAGCTGTATTTGAAGTTGGTTCAACAATGCCTGAAATAAAAATGGAAATTTGTAGTCAATGTCATCCTTTTTATACCGGTAATGAAAAAATAATGGATACTGCCGGAAGAGTAGAACGCTTTAACAAGCGACGTGCTGCTGCAAAAGCAAAGAAATAACACCAATACAGGGTTGCTCTTTAGAGAATGGATATTTTTGTTTTTAAAAATTTCTATTCTTTGTTTTATTTATGACTCTAAATATAGAAGAACTTAAAAAAAATCACGACACAAGCTATTTAGCAGGTCTTTTAGAGCATCTGGAAATTGAAGAAAAAGAAGTAAGGCTAATGCTTGCAAATGACCCTTCTTTGAAAGAAATGGTAGATAGCGAAATAAAAACCCTTGAAGAAAAAAGAGCAAATATAGAAAAACAAGTACAAGATATTTTAAATAAAGAAAAAGAAGAAAATGAATTTCCAAATGAAATCGTTCTTGAAGTAAGAGCTGGCGCTGGTGGAGATGAAGCATCACTTTTTGCTTGGGAACTTGCACGTATGTATGAAAGGTATGCTGAAATGAAAAAATGGCAATGGAAAACAAACTATGAATCTAAAAATGATTTAGGTGGATATAAAGAAGCATCATTTGAAATAAAAGGAAAAGATGTTTATAAAAAAATGCGTTATGAAACTGGCGTGCATAGAGTACAAAGAATTCCAGCAACAGAAAAAAATGGACGTGTGCATACTTCTACTGCATCTGTCGCAATTTTGCCAATTCGTAAAAAAATTAATTTTGTAATAAATCCTGCTGATTTAGATATGGAATATTCTCGTTCTGGTGGAAAAGGAGGACAAAATGTAAATAAAGTTGAAACTGCTGTTAGACTTATACATAAACCTACGGGACTTGATGTTCGTTGCACAAATGAAAGAAGTCAGGTTGCAAATCGTGAAAAAGCATTAATGATTTTGACAGCAAAATTACAACAATTAAAAGAAGAAGAAGAAGCAAAAAAATATTCTGGCGAAAGAAAAGCTCAAATCGGCACAGGCGATCGTTCTGAAAAAATTCGTACATATAATTTTTCACAAGATAGAGTTACTGATCATAGAATAAAAAAAACTTGGCATAATTTACCAAAAATATTAGAAGGGGATATAGAAGAAATTTTTGAAGCTCTTTTATCTGGTGAAACTGGAGATGCGGACGAAGAATAAAAATCAATTTTTGTATTGCTTTTTTACTTACAATGTGCTATACTTAACAAGTAGTTTCTTAAAGAGCTTTTTGTTTAATTGTGAGTTTTGAATTTTTGGCAACAATGAAGCCAAGTGAGCGATAAAAGGACCTGCGCATTATAAATAGTTTTTGCCCGATTTTTTAAAAACGGGAGAAGCAAAAATGGCTAAAAAGCTATATGTAGGGGGTCTCCCTTACAGCACACAAGAAGATGCCCTTAAGGACCTCTTCGCACAAGCTGGCAACGTTGCATCAGCTGTGATTATTATGGACAAAATGTCCGGTCGCTCAAAAGGTTTCGGATTCGTTGAAATGTCTAGTGACGAAGAAGCACAAAATGCTGTCACCATGTTCAATGGACAAGAATTTGAAGGACGAAAGCTTACAGTAAATGAAGCTCGCCCAATGGAATCTCGCCCAGCAAGAACTGGAGGTTTCGGGGGTGGAAATGGTGGTTACAACGGTGGAAACCGTGGTGGTCGCCGAGAATACTAATTTTCTAAAGCGTTAATAAAACAGAAGGCCACCATTTTTTTGGTGGCTTTTTGTTTTAGTTTGCGTAAGCTTATTTTTTTTGTTATAAATATATGAGTATAAATGTTTGAGCGTGTAGTTCAGTGGTAGAACGCTGTCCTGATAAGACAGAGGTCGAAGGTCCGATTCCTTCCACGCTCACAAAGAAATATCTAGAATACTACAGAGGTCTTGCCTCTGTAATTTAAAGTCATTTGTATGATAGTGATTTTTTGTGGTATATTTAATATATGAAAAATAGAATTTATATCAAAGATTTAAAAGATAATATCGGAAAGGAAATTTTTATTGCTGGATGGTTAGATGTTCGTCGTGATCAAGGTAAAATGATTTTTTTTGATATGCGAGACGTTACAGGCAAAATTCAGTGTGTTACATTACCAAGCCACGTTGAAGCTATAGAAAAAGCAAAAGAAATCCGCCCTGAATGGGTTTTGAAAGTTACAGGAATAGTAAATAAAAGACCTGAAAGAAGTATCAAAGCCGGAGTTTTAAATGGTGATGTTGAATTGGAAGTTACGGGAATAGAAGTATTGAATAAAGCAGAAACTCCTCCAATAGATTTAACTACAGATGGTTACGAAACAGGAGAAGAACATAGACTTGAATATAGGTATTTAGATTTGCGTAGAACAAGAATGCAAAAAAATATTAGGAATAGACATAAGGTTGCAAAATTTGTTCGTGATTATTTAGACAGAGAAGGTTTTTCAGAAATTGAAACACCAATACTTTCGAAGTCTACGTCGGAGGGTGCAAGAGATTTCATTGTACCTTCACGATTAGATCAAGGAAAGTTTTATGCACTTCCGCAAGCACCACAACAGCTTAAACAACTTTTAATGGCTTCTGGAATGGAAAAATATTTTCAATTTGCAAAATGTATGCGTGATGAAGATTTGCGTGGAGATAGACAGCCAGAATTTACTCAACTTGATATGGAAATAAGCTTTGTTGACAGAGAAGACGTGATGGATTTAAACGAAAATCTTTTAATTTCAATTGTACAAAATCTGTATCCAGAGAAAAAAATTCAAGAAATTCCTTTTCCAAGAATTTCTTATAAAGAAGCAATAGAAAAATATGGTACAGATAGGCCAGATTTAAGACAAAACAAAGAAGATAAAAATCTTTTAGCTTTTTGCTGGGTTATAGATTTTCCATTTTTTGAAAAAACAACTGATGATAATAATCCACAAGCAGAAGGAGAGTGGACTTTTACTCACAACCCATTTTCTGCTGCACAACCACAGTTTCATGATGATTTGTTGAATAAGAGAAATATTCCAAATATTTTAACTAATCAATATGATATAGTTTTGAACGGTTTTGAAATTGGTGGTGGCTCTATCAGAAATCATGAGCCAGAAGCCTTGCTTGCTGTTTATGACATTATGGGAGTAAAAAAAGAAGATGTAGAAAAAAATCTTTTCTACATGCTTGAAGCTTTTCGTTCTGGAACTCCACCACATGGAGGAATTGCTTGGGGTTTTGATAGATTAATGATGTTGCTTGAAAATGAGTCAAATATTCGTGAAGTTATTGCTTTTCCCAAAAATGGTGAAGGAAAAGATTTAATGATGAAAGCGCCATCTGAAATTTCAGAAAAACAGTTAAAAGAATTGGGAGTTAAATTGGACATAAAAAAATAACATGAAAATAAATTTTAAAAAACCTACAAATGAAAAAGAAGTGCTTTTTATTTCTGTGTCTCCTAAAAATGGTTCGGCAAGCTCACCACAAGTAATTGATGAAATTATAAAAGAAAACGGAGTAAAGACTTTTTATTTAAAATGCGATGCAAATATGACATTACGAAAGTTATTTTTGCTTGTACGAAAAGTAATACATAATGCGCGTAGTACAAAAGCTGAAAAAATACTTTTCAATTTTAATGATTTTAAATTTGCTAATATAAAAATTAGTGACGAAGAACTTGCAGAAATAATTGGTTCACAGCTTGGTCTTGCAAATTATGAATTTACTGAATATAAATCAAAAAAAGAAAATAATCTTATAAAAGAAATATATATATTGGGTACTAATAAAAATATAGAAAAATTTATTCTAAAAGGACAAATAATTTCTGAAGAAGTAAATAAAACAAGAACATTAGCAAATACTCCAGGTGGTGACATGACGCCATCTATTTTGGCACAAAAAGCAAAAGAGGCAGTAAAAGGAATGCCTGTTAATGTTAAAGTTCTCGGTGAAAAAGAAATGAAAAATTTGAATATGCATGCAATTCTTTCCGTAGGACGCGGTTCAGATGAAGAATCAAAATTTATTATTATGGAATATCTAGCAGGGAAGAAAGGAGAGAAACCGATTGTTCTTGTAGGTAAGGGTGTTACATTCGATTCAGGTGGAATAAATTTAAAACCAGCTTCAGCTATGCTTGGTATGAATATGGATATGTCAGGTGGAGCATCTGTAATACATTCTGTAGCTCTTGCTGCAAAAATGAAATTAAAAAAGAATGTTATTGGAATTATTCCTTCAGTAGAAAATTTTGTTTCTGGAAAAAGTTATCGTCCAGGAGATGTTGTTAGATCAATGTCTGGTATTACTATTGAAATATTAAACACAGATGCAGAAGGGCGTGTTATTTTAGCTGATGCTTTAACTTATGCAAAAAAATATAATCCAAAAGTTGTTATTGACATTGCAACATTGACTGGAGCTGCTTGCGTAGCACTTGGTGAACGTATGTCTGCAATTTTTACTGACAGTGATAATCTTTGTGCTAAGTTAGAAAAAATTGGTAACATGACAGGCGATTATGTATGGAGATTACCAATGTGGGAAGAGTATACAAATGAAATAAAAGGAAGTTTAGGTGACTTTACAAATATTCATAACAAAGATTCTCGTTATGGTGGTGCAACTTATGGTGCTATTTTTCTCCATCAGTTCATAAAAGGCATAGAGTGGGCACATATTGATATTGCTCCCAGAATGACATCAATGTCAGGAGAGTATTTAGCTCAAGGTGCACTAGGAAGTCCTGTATATGCTTTGTTTAAATTTATAGAGGAAAACTAATAATATTTTATATAAAAAAACGGGGGCGTCTCAAAAAAAAGACTAACCCCCGCAAAAAACGGTCTCCGGTATTTAGGTATGGTAATGGCAAACCGACCATCCTTAAGAAAAAAGGAGACCTAAAATTAATACCTGTATAAGGTACGCAAATCTTATAAGATAATAGCAATTATAAGTTATTTTGTCAAGTTTTTTATAAAAATAAAAGTGGTATTATTAAAGTGTGGAACAAGAAGTTTTTACAGTTAAAATGAGTAATTTTGAAGGACCATTTGGGGTTCTTTTAAATTTAGTTGAACAACGTAAATTACACATCAATGACGTTTCCTTGGCTCAAGTAACAGAAGATTATCTTAACTATGTAAATAAATTAGGTGATTTACCATCAATAGAAATTTCTAGTTTTATTGTAGTAGCAGCAACTCTAATTTTAATTAAGTCTAAATCTTTGTTACCAAATTTAAGTTTAACGACAGAAGAAGAAGGTGATATTAAAAATTTAGAGGACAGACTTAAACTTTATGAGCTTTATTCTTCTCTTTCAAAAAATTTAAAAAATATTTTTGGTAAAAAAATTATTTTTGCACCAGAAGAAAGAAAAAATGATATTCTTGTTTTCTTGCCTGATGATCAAATAACAAAAGAGAGCATGATGACATTTGCTAGAGGTGCATTAGGAAAAGTTCCAAAGAAAGTTTTTTTGCCAGAAGTTGAAGTGAAGAAAGTAATAAGCATAGAAGAAATGATAGATAAGCTGACAGATAGAATAAAGAATTCTTTGAAGATGAATTTTAAGGAATTTGCTCATTTACCGTCAGATAAATTAAATAAACCAATTACAAAAGAAGAAAAAGTATTTGTTATTGTTGGTTTTCTTGCTATGCTAGAACTTGTACGACAAGGTATGGTTAAAGTAGTTCAAGAAAATAATTTTGAAGATATTTTAATAGAGAAAGAAGAAGTAATAGAAATAGAAACAATTTATGAATAATTTAGAACAAAAAATTGAAGCAATATTGTTTTGTAAAGGTGAACCAGTTTCAAAGAAAAAGCTTTCTGATATTTTAAATGTTGAAGAATCAGAAATAAATGAAGGTTTAGAAAAAATAAAAGAAAATTTAAAAGATCACGGTATTGTATTACAAGAAAAAGATAATCATGTAACATTAGGTACTGCTCCTTCTGTATCAGAAGTCATTGAAAAAATACAAAAAGAAGAATTAGATAAAGAACTTTCAAAAGCAAGTTTAGAAACTTTGTCTATAATACTTTATAAAAATGGAGTAAGTCGTGCTGAAATAGATTATATTCGTGGTGTAAATTCAAGTTTTATATTACGAGCGCTTTCAATTAGAGGATTAGTAGAAAAAACTGTTGATCAAAAAGATAATAGAAGATATATATATAAACCTAGTTTTGGGCTTCTTTCTTTTATGGGTATAAGTTCATTGGAAGAGTTGCCAGATTATAAAGAAATAAATAATTCTATTACAGAATCAATAGAAAATATAACTGAAGAGTTAAAAAACGAAACAAATGAGTAAGGATAATAAGTTTTTAATTTTTATTCTGTTTTTAGTCGCCTTAGAGGCATTTTTATTTTTTCTTGGTAATGCTGAAAAAAAAGAAAAAGAAAGAATTGAAGCAGAGAGAATAACAAAAATTCAAAATGCTTTTATGGATGCAAATATATCAGCAAAAGCTTTTTCTGTTAATATTTCTTCAATTAAAGATCAAAATTTTGGTAAAAATCAAGACGAATCTTTACCATTAGCATCATTATCGAAAGTTGTAACAATTATTTCTGCTCTTTCAGAACGTGAGACTGATGAAATAATAAAAATATCAAGAACTTCTTTTTTGGAAAATACTAAAGATGATATTTATTTAAATGAAAAATGGAAAGTAGATGATTTAATTAAATTTATTTTAGTTTCTTCTTCTAATACTGGTGCATTAGCGCTTTCAAATAATGATAGCGAAATATTTATAAAGAAAATGAATGATTTTGCAAAACAAATAGATGCACAAAAAACAGTATTTTATAATTCTACTGGTCTTGATATAAGTAAAGAACAAGGTGGTTCTTATGGTTCTGCAAAAGATATGAATACTATTGCTTTATATGCAATAGATAATTACCCAGACTTTTTTAACTCAGATGTTTCTCATCAGACTGTTTTTAAATCTAAATCTGGAAAAGTACATAATGTAAAAAATACAAATACTTTAATTGATAAAATTCCAAATTTAATTTTTTCTAAAACAGGATTTACAACATTCGCAGGAGGGAATTTAACTGTTGTTTTTAAAAATAAAATTGGAGATAGAATAGCAATTACATTACTTGGTTCTACAAAAGAAGGGCGTTTTACTGACATGGAAGAGCTTGTAAAAATTGCATATAATTTAGAATATTAAGGCTTTTTAAAAAATTTGTTATAATCTTTATATGCTTCTTAATTTACTTAAAATTTTTATTCCAACAGTTTTATCTTTTTTTATCGGTTTAGCTATTACTCCAATAGCAACTCATTTTTTTTATAAATATAAAATGTGGAAAAGGTATTCTAGAAATAATGAAGTTTCAGCCGAAGATTTTAAAAAAATACACAATGAAAAAGAAGAATTAAAAACTCCAAGAGTTGGCGGAATGATAATATGGGTTTCTGTTTTACTAACTACTTTATTGGTTGTTGTTTTTTCTTATATATTTAATTTTAATTTTGCTAATAAAATAAATTTTTTGAGTCGCGATCAAACGTTTATACCACTTTTTACTTTAATTCTTGGTTCAATCGTAGGATTTTGGGATGATATAATTCAAATTTATGGTAATGGAAAGCTTGCTCATGATGATAAAAATTGGAGAAAATGGAAAATTCTGATTATTCTAATAGTATCTTATCTAATTGGTCTGTGGTTTTTTTATAAACTTGGAATTGTATCTCTACATATTCCTTTTGGTGGAGATATATATGTAGGAGCTTTAATAATTCCACTTTTTATTTTAGTTGCTCTTGCTACTTTTTCCGGTGGCGTAATTGATGGCATAGATGGATTATCAGGAGGAGTTCTTTCAACTATTTTTGCTTCTTACGCTGTTATAGCTTTTGCAAACAATCAAATGAACATTGCTGCTTTTTCTGGAGTAATTACAGGAGCAATACTGGCTTTCTTATGGTTTAATATTCCACCAGCTAGATTTTATATGGGAGAAACAGGAATTATGGGACTTACGCTTACTCTTGCTGTATTAGCCTTCCTTACAGACTCAGTTTTAATTTTGCCTATAGTTGCATTGCCTTTGCTTGTAACTTCTCTTTCTGTAATTTTACAAATGATTTCAAAAAAACTGAGAAAAGGGAAGAGAATTTTCAAATTAGCACCACTTCATCATCATTTTGAAGCTATCGGTTGGCCATCATATAAAATCACAATGCGTTACTGGGTTTTTTCAGTAATTTTTGCCATTTTAGGAATAATTTTAGCAGTGATTAGTTAATAAAATGAAAGAAAAGAAAGTTGATAAATTTTTTTTAACGATTGTTATCCTTTTAATTTGCCTTGGAGTGGCAATGTTTATTTCAGCATCATTAGGTTTTCTTGTAAGAAATCAAAAAATATTTTTTAGTGTATTGTTTACTCAACTTGTTTTAGGACTTGGTTTGGGATCTTTGGGAATGTATTTTGCTTTCAAAAAAAATTACAAATTTTGGCGTAAATATTCTTTGTATATTTTTTTAGGAACAATTATTTTAACTGCTGCAGTATTTATACCGCATTTAGGTTGGAGTCATGGCGGAGCAACAAGGTGGATAAAGTTGCCACTTTTAGGAACGTTCCAACCTGTAGAATTATTGAAATTTGGTTTTGTTATTTATTTTGCAGCATGGTTATCTTGGGTAAAAAATAAAGCAAAAGATTTTAAATTTAGTATTTTGCCACTTGCAATAATGCTTGCAGTAATAGCTCTTGTTTTATTAAAACAACCTGATACAAAAAGTTTTATTTTAATTACTTTTACTGGCATATCAATGGTTTTTTTAACAGATGTGCCAATGAAAAAGATTTTAGGAGTTGGAGTTATTTTGGCTATAACTTTTTGTGTTTTAGTTTTTTATAAACCATATCTTCAACAAAGAATAAAAACTTTTCTTGATCCATCTAGTGACCCAAAAGGATCTTCGTATCAAATTCAACAATCTATGATTGCTCTTGGTTCCGGTGGAGTATTTGGTAGGGGATTAGGACAAAGTGTACAGAAATTTAGTTATTTACCAGAACCACAAGGTGATTCTATATTTGCTGTATTGGGTGAAGAACTTGGTTTTGTTGGTACTTTTTTTACGATACTTTTATATTCTTTTTTTGCTCTAAGAGGTTTACGAATCGCAAATCATTCACCAGATCTTTTCAGTAGACTTTTAGTGTCTGGAATTGTTATACTGATTACAGCTCAATCTTTTATGAATATTGCTTCGATAATAGGTGTTTTCCCATTAACTGGAGTTCCACTTGTATTCATGAGCCAAGGAGGTACATCGCTTATGATTTATCTTATAGCGATTGGTATAGTGCTTCAAATATCAAAATATCAACAAAATAATTAATTAAAAATAATAAATATGAAAATAGTTTTTGCAGGTGGAGGAACTGGCGGACATTTTTATCCAATAATCGCTGTTGCTCAACAACTAAATAAAATAATTGATGAAGAAAAAATAATTGGAGCAAAGCTTTATTATTTTTCTGATAGTCCTTATGACAAAGAAGCTCTTTTCCAAAATGGTATTACTTTTGAACAAATAAAAGCTGGAAAAATGAGAACTTATTTTTCTACAGAAAATTTTTCCGATATGTTTAAAACTTTTTTTGGAATAATAGGAGCTACTTATAAATTATTTAAGATTTATCCTGACGTTGTTTTTGGTAAAGGTGGATATGCAAGTTTTCCAACATTAGTTGCAGCAAAAATTTTGCGTATTCCAATATTAATTCATGAATCTGATTCTGCTCCTGGAAGAGTAAATATGTGGGCTGGAAAATTTGCTGACAAGGTTGCAGTTTCTTTTAAAGATGCAGCAGATTTTTTTCCAAAAGAAACAGTAGCATGGACAGGACATCCAATTAGAACAGAAATAGAACACAAGGCTGAACGTAATGAAGCTTTAGAGTACTTTAAACTTGAAAATAATTTGCCTGTAATTTTCGTAGTTGGAGGATCATTAGGTGCTGAGCTTATTAACAATACAATTATAGATGCATTGCCAAGACTTTTAAAAAATTACCAAATAATTCATCAAACAGGTGTAAGAAATTTTAAGATGGTTACTGATAGAACAAAAATTGTTTTATCTTCTCCTGAAGAAAAATCTAGATATTTACCGATAGCTTTTTTAAATCCACTTCAAATGAAAATGGCAGCTGGTGCTGCAAGTTTGATAATATCAAGAGCTGGATCAACATTATTTGAAATTGCTTCTTGGGGAGTTCCAGCAATACTTGTTCCATTTACAAATTCAAATGCTGATCATGCAAAAAGGAATGCTTTTGCTTATGCTAGAATAGGCGCTTGTACAGTAATTGAAGAAATGAATATGACTGCAAATATTTTAAGTTCTGAAATTGAAAGAATCATAGAAGATAAAAAAGCATTAGATTTTATGACAAATTGCGCTAAAGCGTTTAATAAAACCGATGGTGCATTTAAAATAGCAAGAGAACTCATAAATATAGCTTTATCTCACGAAAAATAAAGTTTTTTTATTTGGAAATAAATGCTAAAATAAAATTATGACTACAAAAGTAGTAACAAGATTCGCGCCTTCGCCGACAGGTTTTATGCATGTTGGTAATTTACGAACAGCATTATATGCTTGGCTTTTGGCAAGAAAAAATAAAGGCACATTAATTTTGAGAATTGAGGATACAGACAAAGAAAGAGAGGTTTCTGGAGCAACAGAGCACATTTTAAAAGTTTTAAAGTGGGTTGGAATAGATTGGGATGAAGGTCCTGATATTGGAGGCCCAAATGCACCATATACTCAATCAGAAAGATTAGATTTGTATAAAAAATACGCACAAAAATTAATTGAAAAAGGTTTAGCATATCCTGATCCTTATACAGAAAAAGAAGTTGAAGAATTTCGTAAAAAAGCAGAACTAGAAAAGAAGGCTTTTTTATATCGTGAACATAGGCCAGAAGTTTTTGAAAAATGGGATGGAACAAAACCACTTCGTTTTAAAGTACCTGAAATAAAAAGTTACCATTGGCATGATTTAGTTTTTGGTGATTTGTCTGCTGGCCCAGAAGCCTTAGATGATTTTGTATTAATAAAAAGTGATGGTTATCCTACATATAATTTTTGTCATATAGTAGATGATACTGAAATGGGTATTACTCATGTTATTCGTGGCCAAGAATATATTTCTTCTATTCCAAAATTTCTTTCTTTATATGAAGCTCTTGATTTAGAAGCGCCATCATTTGTATGTTTACCACATATAATGGGTAAAGATGGAAAAAAGAAATTAGGTAAAAGAGATGGAGCAAAAGATGCTTTAGAATATAAAGAGGAAGGATATTTACCAGAAGCAATGGTTAATTTTCTTGCACTTTTAGGGTGGCATCCAAGTGATGATAAAGAAATTTTTTCAATACAAGAATTAATAGATTCTTTTGAAATTGAAAGAATACAAAAATCTGGTGCGCAATGGGATGACAATAAATTAGATTGGATAAATAAAGAACATATTAAAAAATTATCCTTTAATGATTTACGAGATAAAATTTTTGAATGGCTACCTGAAGAAATGCATAACGAAAAAATTATTCCAATAATTAGAGAAAGAATATCAAAATTTGTTGACGTAAAAAAAATGGTTGAAGCAGGGGAGTTAGACTTTTTCTTTAAACAACCTAAAATACAAAAAGAAAAATTAATTTATAAAAATACTTCACCTGAAAAAATTTCAGAAAATTTAAAAATTGCGCATAACTCTCTTTCAAAATTAAAAGAAGAAGATTTTACAAAAGAAAAAATAAAAGAAATTCTGATGATTGAAGCAGATAAATTAGATAATAGAGGAGAATTATTACATCCAATGCGTTTTGCATTATCTGGACTTGAAAAATCACCCGATCCTTTTGTTATTGCAGAAATTTTAGGAAAAAATGAAACTTTATCACGATTACAAAACGCTTTTTAGCTTTATACTTATATGTTCGTTATTTGTTTTCCCAATTGTTTTTTTGCATGCGCAAACAGCGACAGAGTTAAATTCTAAGATAAGTGAGAAAAATTCAGATATAGATGCGCTTGAAAAAGAAATAGCGAGTTATCAAAACCAATTAAATACAATTGGAAAACAAAAAAGTTCTTTAAGCAGTTCTATTAATCAACTTGATATAACTAAAAAAAAGTTAAATGCAGATATCGCTGTTACTCAAAAGAAAATTGAGAAAACAAATTTAGAAATAAAAAGTTTAAGTTCTCAAATAGGTACGAAAGAAGGTCTTATTGCAAACGATAAATCTTCAATTTCTTCTGGTATAAGAACTATAAATGAAGTTGAAACAGAAAGTTTAATTGAAATTGTTTTATCAAGGGATAGTTTTACCAATGCATGGAATGATATAGACAATATCGTTTCCGTAAGAGAAAAAGTAAGAGATAGAATAACAGAATTAAAACAAATAAAAGGAGAATTAGAAGATACAAGAAAGGTTACAGAGAGTGCAAAAAAAGAATTGGAAAGTCTAAAAGCAGAATTAGCAGATCAGAAAAAAATAGTAGAACAAAATGCAAATGAGAAAAAACGTCTTCTTGCACAAACAAAAAATAGCGAATCAAATTACCAAAAACTTTTAAAAGAAAAATTAGCAAAGAAAGAAGCTTTCGAAAAAGAATTACTTGAATATGAATCTCAGCTTAAATTTATTTTAGATCCTTCTCTTTTACCATCAGGTCATGTATTAAATTGGCCTCTTGATAGTATTTATATTACAGGATATTTCTCTAAAACTGGTGCAAATAAAGCCCTATATAGTAATGGCTTTCATAATGGTGTTGACTTTAGAGCATCAGTTGGAACTCCGGTTAAGGCTATGGCTGATGGAACTATACTTGGCGTTGGCGACACAGATAAGGTTTGTAGTGGTGCTTCTTTTGGTAAATTTGTTTTTATTAAATACAGTAATGGTCTTTCAAGTATATATGGACATTTATCTTTAATAAAAGTTTCGCAAGGTCAAAAAGTTGCAAGGGGAGAGATTGTTGGATATTCCGGTAATACAGGATATTCAACAGGACCGCATTTACACGTTTCAGTTTATGCTTCTAGTGCTGTAAAAATGCAATATAGAGCTTCAACAGCTTGTGGAGGACAAACTTACTATATGCCAATATCTGCAACAGAAGGATATCTTAATCCATTAACTTACTTACCTGTTTACAAACAGTAAAATATATGTTATAATATATGAGCTTAATAATTAATTTTTGTTATAATTAAATTATGAAAAATAAACAAGGAGGTTTTCTGAAAACAATTATTTTTATAATCATCGTAATTTTAATTTTAAGTTATTTTAATGTAAATCTTAGTGGAGTTTGGAATTATATTGTAAATGCATTTCATAATGTTTTTGGATAATTTTTATTAAAAATTTATTTTAAAAAATGACAAATAAAAAACATAGTGCTAGAGGAATGAGTTTGATTAAAGCTTTGATCTTAGTGTTCATCTTAATTTTAGTTTTAAGCTACTTTAAGATAAGTATTAAGTCAGTTGTAGAGAGTCCTGAAAGCCAAAGTAATATAAGTTATGTCACAGGAGCAGGTAAAAACCTATGGAATGATCATTTAAAAGAGCCTACAGCTTATTTGTGGAATAATATTGTCATAGATATTTTTTGGAAATCTTTTATAAATAATATGGAAAGAATTCGAGACGGAGAGAAAACAGACTTAGAAAATCTCGCTCCAACTTTTCCAACTGGAGTAACAGATAAAGCTAAAGCAAACTAAAATAGATAAAAAGGCGCCAAAAGCGTCTTTTTAGTTTATCCTTATATTTTTAAGTATAGGTATGCCTAAAAGATATATTGTGCGACGTAGTATTATATTAACAATAAGCACTTCCCTTTAAATAATCATTGACAAGATGCCGATAAAGTGAAACCTGCTTTTTCAGCCTCAGAAGCACTAGAAAAATAAATTCTATTTTCTTGCTTAATAGTTTTTCCAGCAGAACAGCCAGTAGGATAATACTTATGACCCATTTTTGATGCAAAATACTTCCCCGAACCTTCATTATTAGCCCTATTTTCGATACTAGGGGTTAATTTCAGATTAGACTCAGGATTCTCGAAAGAGCTGACAACGCTTGCTTCTTGGTCCGTATATTCGATTTTAAGGCCTTTTTGAGGGTTTGTGTATGATAATCTACCCAGAAAAAATGATATTACACCCACTAAAATGACTATAATAACAACTAAAATATCTTTCCCCTTGTCACTTTCTATAAAATGCTTGATTTTTTGCATAAAATTGTTTATACTCAAAAAGTTACTTTATTTATAAAGAAATTTTAACATTAATTAGTATATTAAAACAATATGGCACATAGAAAAGCCGGCGGAACAGCCAAAAACTTAAGAGACTCAAATCCAAAATATCTTGGTACAAAACTTGCAAATGGACAGAAAGCACAATCTGGTTCAATTATTGTTCGCCAACGAGGTACTAAAATTATGGCAGGGGTTAATGTTTCTGTTGGAAAAGATCATACCCTATTCGCTTTGAAACCTGGTACTGTAAAATTTGGAACTAAACGCAAAACTTCTTTTAATGGAAAAACATCTGTAAAAAAAACAGTTAGCGTAGTCTAAAATAAAAAATCCCCTAATGGGGATTTTTTTGTTACATTTCTCTTCCTCTTTTCATTCTAAACTGTCTCATTGTGTTTAATGCTATACTGCCTTTTGAGTATTCATATAAATCAAGATCACGTGCTTTTTCATCAAGGTGAATTTCTTTTTTCATAAAACGAAGCATTGTTTGAATTTCTCTATATTTGTTTTTAGCAAAGTTTAATTTTGGATCATCGCTTGTTTCATATAAATCAAGAACAGTCTGTAATTGCTCTTCTATTTGTAGCAATAATAAATATTTAAATGGGTGCTGTTCTAAATCTTTTTCATTTCCACTTAAATAAGCATTAACAAATTCTTCAACATCTTTTTTTAAAGCTCCAATGATAAATTTTGGAACAAGCAACTTCCCTTTTTCTTTTGTGTCTGGGTCTTGAAAGTATTTTACTCTTGGAATTCTTCCATCTTTAATATTTTCATCCCAATTTTTATTTAATTTTTTATTTATTATTTTTTCTTGGTTAGAAATAGTAAAATCAAAAGATGTTCCAATAAATCCGCCTCTCTTGTCTTTTAAAACAGCATCAATACCAACCTTTAAATCATCATAATCTGAGGTCATTATTGTTTTAGTATTTTTAAACCAGTTTTTGTTCATCAAATCAATTACCATAACTTGCATAATTTCTGACAATTGAAAACCTTTTTCTTTCCATTCTAAATCTTCTCCATCAAATGAATTTTGTTCATCTTTTTCAATTCTTCCTCTCGTTTCTTTTATATAATTTTCATCCCTTTTAAGTTCTTCAATATTATATTCTGATTCGAATTTAGTACCCTTCATACAACCTTCAAAAGACATAATTTCTGGCCTATTTTCATAAACGGCACTAAGTTTCTTAGAAAGTTTTATTAAACTTTCTGTATCATCAAAAATACTTTTTTCTTTTTCTTTGTGTCCTACTTTTGTTCCTTCAATCATAAAAGTATTATACCAAATAAAATTCTACTTGCTATGGTATATATTTTATTGACTTTGTTTGTTATAATTCATTAGTCGACTTTTGTTATTATTTAAATAAAAATAATTTTATGTCTAAAAATAAAACGGGTCTAGTTGTTGGTTCTTTCTTTGCTCTCATACATTTAGTATGGTCAATTGCTGTAGCTATTGCACCAGTAGTTGTTGAAAATTTTATGAATTGGATATTGCAAATTCACCATATTAGCGTTCCATTCTTTGTTATAGCTACACCATTTGTTCTAGCAAACGCTATAGTTCTTATAGTTGTAACTTTTGTATTAGGTTACATCTTAGGATACATACTTAAGGGTTTGGTAAATATCATCAAAAAATAAGTTTTTTGAATTGACTTTTTGAGCTTTCCGTTCTAAATTAAAAATGAATAAAAAGGAGGCTTTATGCTTTTTTTAAGTCAGTTCTTTGCCATTTTGGCATCATTGTTTGCTGTTGCCGAGTACACACGTTACTCGTATCAAATACATAAAACATTATCTAGTCCTAATCCTGTTACAGTAGCTTTATGGGTATTTGAAGCAATCATTAATGTTATTACCTACTTTGAAGCAGTGAAAGATTTTTGGCAAACACTAATTACAATCACTAATTTGTGTTTAGTTGTTGGAATTTTTTTCATCGCACTTCTTTGTAAGAAATTTTCAAAGATAAAAGTCACTGAAGTTATTTGTATATTCTTAGTGGTTTTTATCGGAATATTTTGGGTAATTGACGGAAACGATCAAGTTTCAAATGCTTTATTGCAAATTGTTTATTTTATTTCTTTTTTACCTATAGCTTATCAAATTTTACATGGTGAAAAGGAACATCAGGCTGCCTGGATTCTTGGAATTATAAGTGGAGTATTTGCTACGTTAACAGTAATATGCAATTATACCGGAGAAAAAATATCTCTTGTCTACCCTATCGTTAATATTATAGGGAATGGTTTAATTGTAATACTGATATACTCGTACAGAACAAAAAAAGCCGAATATCTATGACATCCGGCTTTTTACTTTAGTTCTCCGAGATCACTTTTTCTTTTTTCTGATGTAAAAGTGATAACTTGGATCGAGAAAAACATTGTTAAGGTAGCTAATCTTTTCCTGAAAAGTCATTCCTTTAAACAAAATTTCATAAGCACGATTAACTCGCTTTTGTTTTTTGGAATTGTTTTCTCCTTTATTTTCTACCCTTTCTCCATTTATAAAACGACATATAACCATTTCATCATCTGGTCGGCCAATTAAATTTAAAGGCGACAAATTAATGTCGTCTCTAATTTGGTAAATATTTTTATTTCCCCAGATAATGTGATATGCCCGATGTTCTTTTTTGGGCACATAGGATACATTGGAGGGAGAAGATTTTCCTCCAAGAGAACGAGGCCTGCGATGGTGTTCCTCGGTCATAACAGCAACAGCAGTCTTTTCTCTAGCCATAATGTAGGTTTTTAAGTTTCTGTTTATTATATTAAATCATTTTTAATCAAAAAATTCAACCAACTAATTATGTTGGTTTTATTATTGATTTGAGTTTTATTTTCTTTCTACTTTTAATTTAAAAGAAGATTTTTTGGATTTAATAATTATTGGAATTTCAAATTCACCTAATTCTTTTACTGGCTTTTCAAGAATCATAAATTCTTCACCTATTTCAGCTTTGTGTTCTTTTTTTAGCTCTTCAGAAATTTCTTTTTTGTGAATAGCAGAGAATAAATGTCCTTTTTCGTCAGCTTTTGCTTTCAATGTAATAACTTTTCCCTTAATTTCAGACAAATGTTTTTCTAGCAAAGTTTCTTGAACTTCTTTTTCAATTATAATTTCTTTTTTTCTTTTTTCTAACTCAGAAATAGCACTTGGCGTTGCTGACTCCGCAAGCTTTCTTGGAAATAGGAAATTTACAGCATAACCATCATTTACTTCTTTCACCTCATTCCTCTTCCCTACCCTTGGAACATCTTTTAAGAATATAACTTTCATTTATTATTTAGACCAATTATTTAATACTTCAACTGCTTTTTCTAATTGAGAATCTATTTTTTTCTCTGCATCTTTCTTTGTTATTTTAACTTTGTAATCTGGAGTTAATCCTTTTTCTGAAATAGATTGTCCGTTTGGTGTAAGCCATTTTGCAATAGTTATTTTCATAATTGTATCATCTGTAACACCTACAACTTCTTGTACAGAACCTTTACCGAAACTTTGTGCACCAACAAGTTTTGCAATTCCGTAATCTTGCATTGCACCAGCTAGTATTTCAGAAGCTGAAGCTGATCCTTCATCTATTAATATTGCAAACTTCAAATCTTTATTAAAAATATTGTAGCCTTCACTTCTATATATTCTTTGTTTTTTGTCACTACTATAATCTTCAATCACAACAGTTTTTCCTGCAGGTAAAAACCAACTAGCCATATCAACTGCTGCATCTAAATATCCTCCAGGATTACCTCTTAAGTCAAGAACTAATTTATCAGTATTTGATTCAGAAAATTCTTTTATTGCATTGCGGAAAAGTTTAGCAGAATTTTCAGAAAAACTATATAAAGAAATTACAAAAACTCCATCTTTTCTTAACTCTGTATTAATAACAGGAACATCAATAATGTCGCGAACAATTTTTACTTCTCTTGCTTCTTCATCTCCTTCACGAAATACTGTTAATGTTACTGTTGTGCCTTTTTCTCCTCTCATCAATCGCACAGCTTCTTCTGTAGAAAGATCTGATGTTGAAGTTTTATCAATATTCAAAATTCTATCTCCAGCTTTTAATCCAGCTTTATATGCAGGAGAATCTTTAAGAGGAGCAATTACCGTTAATATACCATCTTTCATGCCTACTTCAGCTCCAATTCCACTAAAAGATCCTGCAATATCATCCTGAAAAGACTTAGCATCTTCTGGATTAAAGAATACGCTGTAAGGGTCTTTTAAAGAACCTACAAGCCCTGAAATTGCCCCATAGAGCCTTTCTTCATTAGTTATCTTACTTGCACCAGGGTATTTTTCATCTATAAGATTCCATGCTTTCCAAAATGGAGAAAAATCTGTTTCTACATTTATAGGATTTTCTTTATTGGAAACTCCTATTATTTTTCCTATTGCTGGCTGGTTATGAAATCCAATTAGAATTCCTAAAAGGAAAAAAGCCGAAATAATTAAAATATTAGAAGCTGTTGTCTTTGTTTTAAAATTTTTAAACATTATTTGAAATTAAAGTTCTTGTTTTATTTCTTCCTCTTGTTCAGACTTTATAAAATTATGATTTTCTGAAAAATTATCAAAGTTTGATGTTTTCTTTTTTTCTACCTTTTTACTGTTTTTATATAAGCCATAACTAAACATCATTATCAAAAAACCTGTCAAAGTAAATAATAAATTTCTAAGTCCAAAAGGAAAACCTAAATATGGCAATACTGCCACCCATACTCCAATTGTTAAAAGTATTTTTGCTTTACTCATGTCTGTATTATAACTCTTACCTAAATTAAAAAGCAAACAAAAAATATTTGACAAAAAGTTTTTAATAAGTATTTTTTTATTGAAAATACTCAGGAGTATTTATAGACATCCAATCTAATGTTTGGCGTATTATATAAGATGCACCAGTACTATTTGTAGAAGGACCAGCTTCCATCATAACGACAAAAGCATATTTAGGATTTTCATAAGGGAAAAAGCCTATTACCCAAGAATTCACTTTATTCTTATAAACACCCAATTGAGCAGTACCAGTTTTTGCAGCTACTTTAACATAAGGTACATTCAATGCTGATGCTGTTCCTGAATTGACTGCCATTCTCATTCCTTCTTGTACTGTTTGGAAATATTCTTTTTTTATTCCAAGATCTGTTTTTTGATTTTCTTTTTCAATGTCACCTAAAATAAAATGTGGAGAAATTAGTTTTCCATTATTTGCAATTGCAGAAACAGCACGAGCCATTTCTATTGGTGTAACCTGAAATCCATATTGACCTATAGCTGTGTGATATGTATCTCCAATACGCCAAGGATCTCCTTTGAAATTTTTTGCTTTCCATTCAATGCTTGGTATCGTCCCACCTTTTTCATCAGGCAAATCTACTCCTGTTTTTTCTCCTATGCCAAAAAGTTTTGAATATTTTTCCAAATTTGCTATACCTAAACCTTTTTGTCCATCAAATCCACCACCTATAGTGTAAAAATAAACGTCTGAAGAAACAGCAATTGCTTCTTTCATATTAGTCCAACCGTGAGCTTTCCAGTCCTTAAACACTGTTTTTTGATCAGGAAAATAAGGATTGGGAATTGATATTGACCCCGTAGATAATATTTTTTTTTCAGGATTAATGATACCTTCATTTAATGCTCCTAGCGCAAAAAAGGGTTTTACTATTGATCCAGGTGTATACAAACCAGATATTGCTCTATCCATAAAAACTTTTCTCTTATCAGAAAAATAATTTTTTATTGTCATAGCGTCTTTTCCTTGTGAAAGTATTTCTGAATTATATTCAGGGAAACTTGTAGAAACTAAAATTTCTCCATTTTCTACATTTATTAAAATTCCAGCTCCACCAGAAAAAGAATTACTTTCAGCTAAATTTTTTATATAAGAAAACATTTGGCTTTGTATCCGAGAATCAATTGTTGTTATTAAATCTGCCCCATGTTTTGGTGCATTTATAATATTTTCAGAATAAATTTTCTTATTTACATCTGTTTCTACTATTTTTGAACCATTTTCTCCTTTTATTGTATCGCTATACATTTTTTCTAAACCATCTTTACCAATAAATTCAGTTTGCCAAAAATTTCCAGAACTATCTTTTGCAGGATAATTTACATAACCAAGTAAATGGGAAAAACCAGGACTTTTATAAGTTCTAATTGCAAAATTCAATTCATCTATTAATTGATTATCGGTATTATTTGTAATGCCATCTTTTTTGTTCCAAGCTAATTCTTCTTTATTTCTATCATAAATAATTCCCCTATCTGCAAAAAGAACTTGTTTCTCTAGAGTATTGTTTTGACTTCTCGTTAAGTAAGCTTCCCCTTTTTGTATTTGTAAAAATCCCAAACGAAAACAAAATATTCCTACAGCAATAACAAAAAAAATACCCAAAAACATTATCGTTTTTTTTGAAATTTGTTTTTCTATTCGGCCTTCAAACTGTTGAGAGTCAAAATTTTCAAGATTTTCAGAATCTAAAAATATTTCATCTGGCTCAACAAAAGTATTTCTACTTTTTAATCTATTTTTTCTAAAAAATTTCCAATTCATAATTATTCCTTATTGTAAAACTTAAGTTTCTTTTTTGTAAATTCAATCAAAAGCAAAACTGCAAATGAAACTACCGTTGATACCAATAAAAGATTTAAAAATCTTGTTTCTTTTACACCCAAAAGTAAATCTGATATAAAAAATAAAACAACCATTTCCCAATAAAATGAAAAAAGAAATGCTCCTAATAGAGCTAAAATTACCGATATATAAATCGGAAAAAAGAACAATGAAATTAATAAAAGCGAAGAAAAGCAAATTCTCTTTATCATTGCTTTATATTAGCTGAAATAAAGCAAAATTTCAATCTAAAAAAATAAGTTCCAAATAAAGCGAAGAATTAGAAATACTACTGCTATAAGAACAATATAAAATAATATTTTAGTATTGAAAATCAACGAAAATAGATTTAAAAAGAAAAGTTCTAGGTATTTTAATGGTTTTAATAACTTATTAGAACTGTCTACTTTTTCGCTATCTTTTTTTGTATCAGTTGAAACATTTTGACTATTAGCTTCTTTTTCTTTCAAAACTTCTATTTCTTTTTTTACTTCCTGTTTTTTTTCATCAGAATAAGTTGCAGCTTTTTCTCTTGTGTCTTCTAATTTTTCAATAACATTGTTAGCCGTTTCTGTAACAACGGCTGGAGTATTTTCTTCAATTGTGTTTTTTACTGTTGAAACAATACTTGAATCTGAAGTATCGCTAGTTGATTTTTTAACATCTATTTTTTTTGAAACAGTCCTCTTGCTTTCTTCTGTTTTGTTTTCTGCTATATAAACTTCTTCATATTTCCCTTCTGAAATTAAAAATTTTGCATTTTCTATTTTCGCAAAAATAATATGATCACCAACTGTAACAGTCCAGTCTATTGAAACGTCTTTTATAGATTTTGAGGCTACTGAAAAATCTTTCTTTCCAAGAAAAACATCATCATCAAAAAATACAACAGTACCAGATAACTGCTTATCGCTTGGATTATATACTACAGTATAAATTTTAACTTTTTGACCTTCTTCAAATGGATCTTCCGAATACCAAATATTTGCAGGAATAATTCCAATATTTTCTGTTTCTGCAAATACTTTTTGTAAAGGAAATAAAGAGAATATTAAGAATAAAAAAACAATAATTTTTTTAAAAGACATGTTTTTATTATACCATGGTTATCTTTTTTATTTCAGGCAAATTTCGGCGAGCTTCTTCTTCTCCAATAGAAATGATTTCTTTTATTTTTTCCTTATTAAGATAATCTTTCATTTTGAGTTTATTTAAAAAATTTGAAGTATCAGGATTTAATATTATATCTGCATTACGAACAGATATTTTTGAAAGATTATGCAAAGCGATTCTTACGCTACGCAATGCAACACCTGAAAAAGTAAATTTTTTATTTCTAAATTCATTTTTATGATATAAGTTAACAGCAATTACACTATCTGCTCCTGCTTTTTTAAGTGTTTCAACTGGCACAGGATCACTAAGACCACCATCAACTAAAAGTTTTTCTTTATAATGAAAAGGTTTAAAAACAAGAGGAACAGCCATACTACCATGAACTGCTGGAGATAATTTTCCAGAAGAATAAACAACAGGCTGTCCACTTATTAAATCGGTTGCAATAACAAAGAAAGGAATTTTTGTTTTTGAAAAATCCGCATCTTTAAAAATTCTTTTAAATGAATCGTCAATTTTTCTTCCCTTTACAAGTCCACCTTTTAAACTGAAATCAAATAAAAGTGGTAAAAGTTCTTTACTATTTTCTAAAATAGATTTTTCTAATGATTCCACTTCTCCAAAAACAGATAAATAAGATCCTATTAAAGATCCGACTGAAGATCCTGAAATAAAATCAATTGGGATTTTATTTTTTTGTAAAACTTTAATTACTCCTATGTGAGCTAAACCCCTTACTCCACCAGATCCAAGTGCTAAACCTATTTTTTTTCTATTTTCTTTTTCCATAAAATTTTAATGATTATATCATAAAAATTAAATTGTTTTGAAATTTATTTTTTTATTTCTTTTATTATTGTTGGTTCAGCATCAGCATAAACAATATTAAATCGTAAACGTCCTATTGTTTGTCCAAGTTCAGTTTTAACATCAACTCTCCATTTGCCATACTCTAAATTTGAACGCATAGAATATGTTCTAAAACCTCCGTCTCTACCACCAACTACTGGCAAATTTACAACTGATTTTGTTAACCATTCTTTTTTTCCATCATCATAATATTGCCATTCGTGAACAATCTTTAAATTAAGATTCCTTGGAGAAAAGATTGCACTATAAGCATATATTGGAGACCCTGGCACCCTTTTAAAATCTTTATATAATTTAAAATACTCTTTCCAACTATAATCTTCACCATAAACATCATAATTCCCTTCATGATTTTTTTGAACAAAATTATATATGCCACCGTCTTTTAGAGAAAGTGGAATTGGAGGAATTAAGTTTGTAAAATACAAAAAATTAATTAAAAATGAAATTCCAACTATTGAAATCAAAATTGTTTTTTTATTTTTAATAAAATTCTTCTTTTTTGTAAAAAATAAAATTAAAAGAAATATTGCAATAAAAATTATACTAATCAATCCAGATAGAAGAAATATTTTTGTACCGATTTTGTGTAAGATTACAGGAATAAGAAAAATAGCAAATGAATAAATTGAAAGAAAGAATAAACTTATTTGAAAATTGAATCGCACATACTGACTTTTAAAAAATTGATTAAGAATAAATGCAAGCAAAAGAACAAGAATGAAATGCCATGTTACAAAAATATCTGCACTTCGAAAATAAAACACAAGATAAGTAGAAAGAAGCCCTCCAAAGAAAAACTGTAAAATATTAACGTACCAAAAATGTTTTTTCTCGGGATTATATTCATCCCCTTTTTCACTATCTTGTAAATTAATAAGTAATATAAATAAACCAACTATAACTAAATGAACAAGAATCCAAATATTTTCCCAAAACATATCTACTCGTTTTAGTGTCAATGCATCAAATACGAATCCAGCTACAAGAGAGAAAGATGATATTGGATGTTCAAACCTGCCATACCAATTACGAGTTTTTTCTAAAAAAGACATTTTTTGATTATAACATTTATATAATTATTTTTTCCAATTTATAAGAAATACTTGCTTTTTTTATATTATCTGGTATAATGTATATAGTTAAATTAGTACATATTTCAATTTTTTAAAAAAGCTAGATATATGGCACAACAAAGAATTTCAAGAATTCAGCTTGTAAAAACAGGCTGGAAGCGCGAGCTTTCAGATTGCGCATACGAAATGTGGTCTCAGGCTACTGAAGTGTTATTGTACGACCCAGCTAGACTAGTAGTGCTGATCGTAAAACCAAGAATTGTCGTTACATAATTTATGAGACATGGCATTCTTATTGGAGAGGGATCAAATCCTCTCCTTTTTTTTAAAAAAAATTTACTAAAAAAGCTTGGCCAATTACGACCAAGCTTTTTTATTTGACAACCTACTTAATTAAATGTTAATGTAAAATCACATTTAGTTCTTAAACAACCATATATATTCCCATAAAATCATTCATTCACCTAAAAACCAAAAACATGATTGAACGTTATGCTAATAAAGAAATTAAGCAAATTTTTGCCGACACAAACAAGACATTTTTCTGGCAAGAAATGGAGCTTGCTGTGATAAAGGCAGAAGAGGAGCTCGGGTACATCCCCGCCGGAACCCACGAGAAAATTTCGAGAGTCTGGCACGAAAAAACCACTGATCTCGAGTGGTGGAAAAATAAAGATGAAGAGATTCATCATGATCTCAACGCCTTTATCCTTGAGCGAGTAAGACACTTGCCTTTGAAACTGCAGAAGTACGTACACAACAAGATTACCTCCTATGACACGGAGGAAACACCTTTCTTGCAGATGCTTTATCAAGCTTGTGAAATCATTGATGGAAAATTAACTATTTACCAGAAAACCCTCATCAATTTTGCCAGAAAAAATCGTTACACTGTAATGATAGGAAGAACGCACGGGCAAGAAGCCGAGTTGAAAAGTCTTGGCGCTCGAGCCCTCTCCTGGCAAGCTGATTTAAGAGTAGCACGCAAGTCATTTTCTGATGCTGTCGTCGGAAAACTATTCTTGTCAAAAGTATCCGGTGCTGTAGGTAATTATGGCAGTATTTCTCCGGAGGTAGAAAAAAGAGCTCTGGAAATCCTTGGGTTTAATCCATTTTATGGTTCAACCCAGATACTGCCGAGAGTACTGCACGCACCTGTGGCACAGGCACTGCTGAACATGATCTTGGTGTTAGACAAAATCGCCAACGATGTGCGATTGAATGCACGAAGTGGTCGTCCCCTTTTGCAGGAGCCATTCAAGAAAAAGCAAACAGGATCTTCCGCTATGCCACACAAGAAAAACCCGATCCAACTCGAACAGATTGAAGGCCTTGCCCGCTTGGCAAAAGGATACACCCTTGCCATTACGGAGAATATTAAAACCTGGGAAGAGCGTTCCATTGAACAATCTTCGGTAGAAAGAGTGGCTTGGCCGGACTTATTTCATGTTGTAGCAAGAGCTCTCGACGTGATCAATAAAGTCTTCACCAATTTGACGGTTTACCGAGGAAACATGCTTCAGGAAATTATTGATTCGCGTGGAGTTTATGCTTCAAGTGAAGTAAAAGAATTCCTGAAGAAACATCTTTCTGAAAAAGCCAATCTGGATTATGAAGGGTGTTATCGTCTGGTACAGCTCGCCTGCTTTAATGCTTTTGACGAAGTGAATACTTTCGATCCTGAAGATGAGGCACCAAAAAGTTTCCAGGAAGCTGAGTCTCTTCTGTGCGAAAAAAGAAAGAATCCTCCAAAGTCGCCCATTTCGATTGAGGAAATTATTTTGACCGGTAAATTGAGACCAAATTCTCAACTGCAACAAGCAAATCAAAATAATGTGGATGAGTACAACAAGATTCTCAAGGATCTTTTCCAAGATCCGGAAATAGAAAAGAAATGGCATGAAATTTTCAAGCCGTCTTTTCTTCTCAAAAACGAAGCGATTCTGTTCAAAGAAATTATCGAGCAGTAAGAATTGTGGAGTATACTAACAAAAAAGCTTGGCTAATTACGACCAAGCTTTTTTATTTATAGATTTATTTTGACCGAGAGCAAAAACATGTTAAGATTTAAACGAAAAATAAAGTACAAACCATTTAAAACCCCAACAGCTATGGCATTGTATCAAAACTTAGAGGAGCTCAATGGTCACACATTGAGAATTAATGATCATATTAAGATTGGCGACATGACCTTAGAGGTCAAGGAAGATCATTTGCATAAGTGCGAAGACAGTACTTCGCAGACCATCTACGGATTACTTGGCATAAAAAATCCGTGGGAATTCTGCTCTAAAGCTTTTTTCTATATTGTGGAATGGCGCAAGGGTGATACATATCCAAAATATAAGTTGAAAGATTTTACCGCCGTTACTTGCCTAGCAAGAGCACTCTTTGAAAAATACGAAGAGATGCAAAAAGAACTTCGAGCCATTCCTCCTTTGGCTTTTCCGTAAAAAGAATTTCTCTTCCCCGAAACCCTGCACCCGCAGGGTTTTACTTTTTTCTTATTTTTTTAAAAAAAATTCACTCTAAAATTTAATATTCCGATTTAAAGTCAAATATGTTATATTTATTTAGTATTTATTGGGAGATCGTCTTTTGTATATAATTCAGTATATCTTCTATAAAAATATTAATATTGGGAGATCGTCTAACGGTAGGACAGAGGCCTTTGAAGCCTTTAATCTAGGTTCGATTCCTAGTCTCCCAGCCACGTAAAGAAAATTGCTTTACAATTTTCCACGTGTCAGGCCCTGTAAGGGAATGCCAGGTGGATGCGAAGCATTTTACGTGAGTCGCGTGAGCTTTAGCTTTTACGCGACCAATATTAATGTATCGTGAGTCGCGTGAGCTTTAGCTTTTACGCGACCAGATTTATGTATTATATATATCTTTTAGAATCAAAAAATGATAAGAGTTGGTATATAGGATATTCAAGCAACCTAAAGAAAAGATTGCAAAACCATTTATCTGGAAATGGAGGTCAAACAACGAGCAGAAAAACAGATTGGAGATTAATCTACTATGAAGCTTATGTAGACAAAAGAGATGCTATAGGCAGAGAAAAATTTTTGAAAAGCGGTTCTGGGTATAAGTTTCTTAAAAAACAATTGGCAAATTATTTAAAATTTAGTCGAGGGAGATAAGCGTACCCGCGGTCCTAGTCTCCTAATCAGCAAGAGCGAGGTTATTTCGCTCGAGATATGTTATTTTAAGCATTTTATTTTAATAGTGATACAATTATAGCAGTGGAGAACAAAGCTAGCTTATCATTAGAAAAATTTAAGGAAGACGACAATAAAGAATGGGCTATTGATTATTTTAGAGGTATTTTCTTGCAAAAGGCTGAAGAAGATTATATTTCTTGCCGTATATTGCTCAACATGGACTTAACAGATCAGGGTCTTTATCACCTGCAACAATGCATGGAAAAATATATGAAAGCTTTTGTCTTAGATAATAATATTGAGATTAATCCGGGTAAAAAAAATAAATGTGATGACTTTTTAAAAAATGGACACAAATTAGAATACTGGGCTAATATATGTGCAAGAAAAGATAAATTTTTTGAAGAAAAAAATTTAATTGAAAAATTGCCATTATTATCTCATTTAGAAGAAATATCAAGATATCCTCAGAATAAATTTCAATCAAGATCTTTTTCTCCATCACAATTATTAATTTTTTTAGATGAGTTTGTTTCTTCAATGATAAAAAAGATAGAACATTTACAGTATAGAAATGTTATATATGATTTTTACATTGGTCGTACAATAGAACAGCCCCATTTTAAATGGGATATAGATAAAAAATTAAAACCAGAACAAATTAAAGAATTTCTTATTTTTAATAATAATTATATTAAATAATATATAATAATTGATTAGATTAATATAGTTAATTAGAGCAATGTTCGCATGTTCAAAATAAATCTAAATCTATTAAATTATATTGTTTAGCAATATAATTAAAAAATATAGATATTTAAATCAATAAATATGAGAGATTTAAGCATAAAAAGTAAATTAGAATATATATCTACAAAAAAACAAGAGCTTGGAAATATACTTTTTGATAGCATGATAAAAAATAATAAGCGTGATGATATTTCACACTTAGTTGCAGATATATTACAAACTTCTACAGAATGTTTTGACTATTGTGCTCAAGATATAATTGAATTATTAATTTTACCAACTTCCCAAAAATTAAATAAAAAAGAAAGAGAAAAAGGATTTCCTTTTTTTATTAATCAATTAAACTTATTGCCTTTTAATCAACTAGTTTCAACTAATAAATTACTATATGATTATTTAGCAAAACTTGCTTTTAATGCAGATAATAATATAAATATAGCAAATACTTGTATATCCTCTTCTTTACCCAGAGAGATCAGAATATTGGTTAATAATAAAAAACATTCTGATATTTTAGAAATCAACAATCAAGGACAAGAACAAATTGTCGCAGATTTAGAAGAAATGCAAGTTGTAATACCTGTAATGCAAAATGGTTTTACAATAAATGAACAAATTATTGAAGGCAATATTAAAGCTTTAGTAAAAGCTACTGCTTATGAATTAAAAGAAAATGGAGAAGAAGTTTTTTCATTTTGTGTATCATGTCAAACTTCTACAGAGATTATTTTAAATGATATATACAAAAATTTTCTTGGCTCTAAAATTTCATTTAAATAATTAATTTAGAAAAAATAGTCGCTCTTGATACGTCGTTTTGATATTATAAAAGTAGTAAAATGACATTACTGAGCAAAGAACTAAAAGGTTCTACCTCAATTGACATATGATTTATAATATGCTATTATCAACAGCAGTAATAGATTTTTGAATTTTAGGGTACAAAAATAATTGTTTAACTAAACTTGGAGGATAAAAAATGTTTAGAAAAAAATTTTTGAATTGTATCGCGCACGCATTTTACATTGCATTCGTAGTAATTGTTGCTGTAGCCGAATTGGCAGAATTAATACCTGCACTGTGTCAAGCACTAATTACAGATAAATGGCCAAAGTATGCATGGTGGGCTACCAGGAAGCTGTTTAGTCTTCCAGGAAATTCACGCTTAAATGAATGGCCACTGAAATTGAGTTACGTAAGTAATACGTAATGTGCACGCTATGTATCTTAAAAAACCGTAGAGGCGATCTACGGTTTTTTTTAATTATTTATCGACTAGCAAGGACGGTCCTTGCTAGCTACATATTGTATTGCCGGCCGTAGGCACTGATGAGCCTGAGTCCGGCGAAGGTGAAGAAGTGCTGGGTGTCTGGGTCTACGTTAGAACCCATTTATATAATTTAGACCGCTAGAGTTCTTACTGATTCTATCGCTCCTTTAGGGTTAATAATCTTTAAACCATCTTTATTTACAAGAGCTGTAGTTTGAATAATTTTAACTATTTCTTCCATTTTTAAGTTAGCATTAATTTGCAACATTAAAGAACATACTCCAGCTAAATATGGAATTGCCCAACTAATTCCACCTCTTCCGTAAAAACAATACTCGCCACTTTTATTTATAGAAGAAGCTACTGTTCTGTAATCAGCAGGCACAACTATTCTATCTTTTTTATTCCAAGACGAATTAATCTTATCAAACATAGGAATTTTATTATCTATAGCTAACCAAATTTTATATTCATCTATATTTTCTTTATCACCACTACTGCCACCAGCAATAAAATTTGAATCAAAAAAAGTATTTGCATCAATAAAAATTATTCCACTATTTTTTGCTTTTTTAACTGTTTCTTTCCAGTTTTTTAAATTACCCTTAAAAGCTGGATTTGGATGTCCATTACTAAAACTAACCACTTTTATTTTATCTTTTTCTTCTACTGTATTATTGAAATCAATAATTTTATTCAAACCCTCAGAGGAACAATCCCAATTGGAATTACCAGCAGATGGATTGGCTTCGTAATAAAGTTTTGCTTCTGGGGCTATTCCACAATTTTTACCGATAAACAAACTCGCTACTGCTGGACCGTGCATACTTATATCTTCTTTTCCTGATTTACCAAATTCTTTATAGTTAATTACATTGTCAGAATATTCTTTATGATTTAAATCTAATTTTTGGTCTATAATCGCAACATTTATCCCTTTTCCAGTGATACCTTGTTCGTGTAATTCTTTAATGCCTAATCCTGAGTTTTTACCATTTTCTAAAACAACTTCAGGATTAAAATTTAATGGTAATTTTTCTTTACTTGGCCATTTCGTTTCAGTATCAAAATCTGTGGTCATTAGAACAACAACAGGGATATTTTTTAAGTCCTTATTAGATAAGTCCAATTTTCTTAGGTCTTTAAATTTTTCAATCGAAACATCTTTATTTTCACCATAATTTTCTTTCATATTTATATTATATCGCTAAGCAATATAAAATAATAGACTTACGATGCAACTAGCAAGGACCGTCCTTGCTAGCTAAGGACCGTCCTTGCTAGCTAAAAATAATATTGCAGGGTAAGGAATCAAAAAGTTCTAGCTCTAGTTATATAGTATCCTAGATACATCTTTTTGTAGAATATTAAGTTTAATTTATATTTCTGATATACTTACTTTATGAAAATTGGTGTTGGCTCAAAAAATAAAACTAAAATAAATGCTGTTTCTGATTTATTAAAAAATTATCCAATGTTTAAGGATGCAGAAGTTTTTGGTGTAACTGTAAATATTGAAGAATTTGGTCACCCTAAAAATATAAAAGAAACAGTTTCGGGGGCTGTTGATAGAGCTAAACAATCTTATAAAGATAATGATTTTGGCTTCGGTATTGAAGGTGGATTGATGGAAGTTCCATATACAAAATCAGGCTATATGGAAGTTGCTGCTTGTGCTATTTTTGATGGTAAAAAGATTCACATAGGACTTTCTTCTGCATGTGAATGGCCAAAAAAAGTTATTGATGGAATATTGAATAAAGGATTAGATGGTAGCCAGGCCACGAAATTAGCTGGTCTTACTGAACATGAAAAATTAGGAGAACATGGAGGTATAATTGAAATATTAACAAAAGGAAGAATGAATAGAACAGATTTTAATAAAACTGCTGTTGCTATGGCTCTTATACATTTAGAGAATCCTGAATATTTTGACTAGCAAGGACCGTCCTTGCTAGCTAAAAAAGAATTAGCTGATGAAAATCACCAATATCAAATGATTGATATACTAGCAGTAGAAAATTATATTAGAAAAAATAATATTATTTAATTCGAATAAGACTCATAGTTTTGGTATAATAAAAACTATGGAATCTATTAAAGAAAAAGCTAAAGAACTACAAAACAGATTACAGTTTACTATTATAGTAGTATTGTTCTTCCCTACATTTTTAGAATACCTATTTTCTTATACTGGAAAGACATTGGATTTTTATAAAGTTGGATTAAATTGGGGTTTGGTTTTTGGATTGTTTGTTATTATTTATGTTATTTTAGAGGTTATAAAAATGTATAATTCTAAAATTAATGAACTAATTTTTAAAATTATTAATTGGTCATTATTGATTGAAATAATTTCTTTTTTACCTATTATTTTTATAACGACAGTTGAAAGTGTCCCTGAGAATCTTTTCACTTTTATTTACGAAGCTATAACTCTTGTTTCTATAAAATTAATAATATATATTCCTGTCGCTATAATCTTTTTATTTATTACTAATAGTTATTTAAATTTATTCTCTAAAAAACAAACCTAAATATGAACGAAATAACACTTCACAAACAATGGGTCATTAAAGCTCCCATAGAAGATGTATCTAGAATAATGACAGACTTCGAAAAACTTCCGGAGTATTTTCCAAAAGTCGCCGAATCAATACAAATTAATAAATGGGAAGGAAATTTTTTAGAGATGGAAGCAACAGTGCGATCATTTGGTAAGAAATTTAAAGTGAAGATGAAAACTCAAATTCTTCCCGGAAAAGGCTACATTTCAGATAATGACAGTTATCAATTTGGAACCTCTGGACACGAAGAATTATTACTTTCCGAACACCCAGAAGGGACTTTAATTGACTACACGTACCAAGTCACCATTCATAAAAAATGGTTACGCATAATCGCTGTTCCACTAATACGTTGGTATTCAATGAAATACTGGGAAAAAGCAGTTATCGTAGAGCTTAAAAAAATTCTTGAGAAAAAATAATAATATGTCATTAAAAACATGTTACAATTGACTACTATGAAAAAGAAAAAAATTATTTTAATAGCTTCTCTTTTTATAATCTTATTGCTAGCTGTAGTATATTTTTTGAGCTTTAAAAATAAACAAGAAAGTAGTAATCAGCCAGAAATAACTAATTCAAATCCAAACTCTATTACATATTATTGCCAAGAAGGAAAAATAGAAGCAATCTATGGAACAGAAAATGTAACAATAACCTTTAATAATGAAACAAAAATATTACCACATTCTATTTCAGCAGATGGAACTAGATATGAATTGGATAATTTGGTTTTTTGGAGCAAAGGAGAAAATGCCTTTTTAATGAAAAATGATAATCAAATTTATTCCAAATGTGTTACAGGAACTATGACTGCAGAAAAAGATCTTAACACATATACAGACTCTTCTAAAACTTTTTCTTTTTCTTTTCCAAAACAATTTAATTTTTATGGTGGTGATATAGGATTTACACCTGAATGGAGTGCTGAATATGTAGGCTCTGGAATGGTTTTTGCTGTAGTTTCTATACCACAATCTTTTTTCACAAAAACAAATTTTGGTGAAGCAAAATTCTCTATTGGAGCAAGTAGTGATCCAGAAGTAATTAAAAATTGTTTATCTCCACAAAATGTGATAATTGGTAGCAAGGAAGAAAACACAATTAATAATAGAAAATTCACAAAAATAACTTTTGAAAATGTTGGAGCAGGAAATTATTATGATACAACAAGTTATAGAACAATTTTAAATGATCAATGTTACGCTGTAGAATATACAATTCATTCAACTAATATAAACAACTACTCACCTGATCAAGGTATACAAGAATTTGATAAAACAAAAATTACTTCTTTGTTAGAAAATATGGTTAAAAGTTTTAAGCTTTACTAGTCTTTGGATTTTTTTCAGATTTTAAAATCTTTACTAAAGCCATTTCCAGTGGCAATTCAGAAACGAAAGATCGATCAATATTTTCATATGCTTCAAGTAATATTGATAATGTTTCAGAATTAAATACTCTGTTTTTAACAGAATCTCCTTGCAAAATATTTTTCAAAAAGTCCAAATCTGATTCTCTCAAATCATTTTGCATTTGTTTTTCAAGCTTAGGAGCATAACGCAAAATAATTGCCATACGCATTTTTTGAATAATACGCTTTAAATATAATTTCATATCTAAATTTTCAATAGAAGCTTTTCTCACTGCTTCAATCCCCTTTTCTAAACAATCAGAAGCAATAGCAGAAATAAAATCATTCACTAAAACTGTACTTGGTGCGCCAACAATTTTTTCAACTTCTTCTAATTTTATTTTTTTACCTTTAGTAAAGTTCAAAACTTTTTGCAAATAGCCAATTGCATCTCGATAAGAACCATCTCCTAATATTGCTAAAAGTTCAGCTGCACCAACTTCCATTTCATAACCTTCTTTTTGTACAATATCCAAAATCATATTTTTTGAAACAATATCAGAAGCTTTTCTAAAAGTAAAAACTTGGCATCGAGAAACTATTGTATCTGGAACTTTATGAAGCTCAGTAGTAGCTAAAATAAAAATTACATGCCTTGGTGGCTCTTCTAAAGTTTTTAGTAATGCTCCCCATGCATCATGCGAAAGCATATGAACTTCATCAATAATGTATATTTTATATTTGGAATCAAATGGTAAAACATTAACTCCATCACGCAATTCTTTTATATCATCAATTTTACGATTTGAGGCTGCATCTATTTCATAAATATCATTCTGAGAAACACCTATTTCTTTCGCAAAAATTCTTGCAACAGAAGTCTTACCAGTGCCTCTAGAACCAATAAAAAGGTACGCATGAGACACTTTATCGCCTTTTATAGAGCTTTCTAGCACTTTTACTACCTGATCTTGGCCAAGGACTTCGTTAAAGGTTTGTGGGCGATACTTACGATATAAGGCTAAATTTTCGTTTTTTGTTTTACTCATTATTTGAAAATTATACTCTATAAAAATTTTTTATCAAAATTTATTTTTTAGAAATTTATTAACTATTTTTTCTACTTCTTTAGCACTTTTTGCTTCCATTAATGCTGTTCGCAATTCTTTCGCACCAAGAAAACCATTTACATACGCTTTGAAATGTTTTTTCATTATGGAAAAATTTTTTTCTTTACCAAAATGCTTTTCAAAGAGTTTCGTATGCTTTATCAAAATTTTTAATTTTTCTTCTAATTTATTATTTGTTTTTTTTGAGAATAGCCATGGATTTCCAAAAATTCCTCTGCCAATCATTACACCATCGCAATTAGTTTCTTTTGCTTTCTTTTTCGCATCTTCAAGATTTATAACATCTCCATTAAAAATTATTTTTGTTTCTTTATTTATTTCATTACGTAATTCAACTATATCTTTTGCATATTCCCAATGTGCTCCAACTTTAGACATTTCTTTACGAGTTCGTAAATGAACTGTTAAAGTTGATAAATTTTGCTCTAAAAGAAATTTAATCCAACTTTCATCAACTTTATTATATCCAATACGAGTTTTTACAGATACAGGCAATTTAGGAGCTCCTTCTTTCGCAGACTGTATTATTTCTTTTGCTAATTCTTTATTTTTTATCATAGCAGATCCACTATTTTGTTTTTCAATGGTTCTATCTGGACAACCCATATTTATATCGATACCATCAAAACCAAGTTTTGCACACAATCGAGAAGCTTTTTTAATATTTTCTATATTAGAACCAAAAATCTGTACTACAATAGGATGTTCTCGTGATGAAAATTTTAAATTTTTTAAAAGTTTTTTTTGTCCTTTTTCATGTGACAGGCCATCGGCAGAAACAAATTCCGTCCAAAAAACATCAGGTTTACCACATTTTGAAATTATTTCTCTAAATGCTGAATCAGTAACATCTGCCATAGGGGCCAAGCAGAAAAAGGGCTTTTTAAGTTTTTTCCAAAATCCTAATATCATTGGAATTTATAATACACCTTATTTGTAAATCTCAAATCAATATAAAGCAATGAAGAAAACTTTTCTTTAATTTTATAAACTAATGGATCAGTATCTAGTGCTGATTTCAAATTTTCTGAAATTTTTTGATAATCAGAATCTAATTCAAAAATAACTTTTGGATTATGTTCTGTTCCAGATGATAAAGAAATATTTCCATCACCATTTTCATCTACATAAAAAGCTACTGGCTTAAAATTCATTTGTTCTAAATTTTCTTTTAATAAAATTAAGTTTTTAAAATTATCAGGTGAAAAAGAAGAACCTAAAATTCCACCATCATTTGTTTTGCCAAAAAATTTGAAATAAACTTCACCAGAAAAAAATGGTGCTTCATCAAAAATATAACCATTATCATCTAGAAAATAGCATTTTTCCTCTACACCTTCTGCTGGAAAAGAATTTTCACCGCAATAAAGATATTTCTCTTCATATTCAGAAACTGAAATTTCTAAAGTATTAATATTTTTTAATTCGAGAGAAATAGTTTTTAATCTTTTAAATTTTTCAGCTAAATCTTTTTTTATTTGATATCTAGGAAAAATTAAAAAATTTGATTTTGAAAAAAGTCCAATATATTTTGACGAGATTTCTTCCATTACTAAATTTTTTATATCGTCACTTTCTATAATCTTATTCCCATAAATATTTACTTCTTTTATATTAATAGCAGGAATTCTAGAAAGAAAAGCAAGACCAAAAAATAAAACTAGAAACAAAATAAAACAAAGAAAAAATTTTCTCTTTTCAGCTTTACGTTTTTTACGTCTTAATTCAACAAGACGCGGAGAATTTAAAACACTTCTATTTTTCATTCAAGTTCCAAATAAACTTATTTAATATAGTCTTTTCCTCCCATATATTTTTTTAAAACTTCTGGAATTCTTACAGAACCATCTGCTTGCTGGTAATTTTCAAGAATAGCTGCTGGTAATCTTGATGTAGCACAAGCTGTATTATTTAAAGAATGAACATATTTTAATTTACCATTTTCATCTTTATATTTAATATTTAATCTTCTACTTTGAAAATCATGGAAATAAGATGATGAATGCGTTTCTCTGTATTTATTTTGAGATGGCATCCAAGCTTCTATGTCATATTTTTTGACCTGTCCTAGACCAAGATCTCCACCACAATTAACAACAAGTCTATATGGTAATTTTAATTCTTGCATCAAATGTTCAACATGTCTTGTTATTTCCTCATGGAGCTTAACAGAAATTTCATGATCAGCTTCACATAATAAAATTTGTTCTAATTTGAAAAATTCATGAACTCTGATTATGCCTTTTACATCTTTTCCATGAGCTCCAGCTTCTCTTCTAAAACAAGGTGAAAAAGCAATAAACTTTTTTGGTAATGATTCTTTTTGTAAAACTTCTCCTGAATAATATGACATAACAGAAACTTCAGCAGTACCAGCAAGATAATCCCCGTCTTGTGTCTTATAAAGATCGTCTTCTCCTTGTGGTAAATATCCTGTTCCGAATAATGTTTCTTTTCTTACAAGAGAAGGAGCTATTATAGGAGTATATCCTTGACTTACAAAGTAATCTAAAAAATATTGCCATAGAGCAAAAAATAAAAGAGCTCCGTCATTTTTCATAAAATAACCTCTAAAGCCTGAAACTTTTGTGCCTCGTCCAAAATCAGCCAAATCTAAATTTTCTAAAATAGCAACATGATCTTTAGGAACAAAATCAAATCTAATTTTTTCACCCCAAACTCTTAATTCTTGATTTTGTTCGTCACTATCTCCTTCTGGTACAGACACATCTGGAACATTAGGAACTTGTACCATTAATTTTTGCCATTCTTCTACTATACTTTTTAATTTTTCTTCTTTATTTTTTATTTCTTCTTTTACTGTACGCATCTCTTCAATTAGCTGAACCTTATGCGCTTCATTTTGATTACGAACTATTTCATTTGATACTCTGTTTACTTCGCTTCTTAGATCTTCAACCTCTTTAAGAACTTTTAACCTTTCATCGTCAAGAGTTACGAGTTTGTCTATATCAATATCAATTTTTTTCTTTTTCGCGCCATTTTTTACAATCTCTTTGTTTTCGCGAATAAATTTAATATCTAGCATGTATTCATTATATACGAAAATTGGTATAATTACAAAAGGTAAATATTGCAATATATGAAAATTCAAAAATTACCAAAAAAACAATTTCCCAATGCTTTAATGGAAATACCACAACCACCAGAAAATCTTTGGATTATTGGCGATCTGCCAAAACAAAATAAAGATTTAATTTATTTATGTGTTGTTGGTTCAAGAAAATTTACATCTTACGGAAAAGAAGCTTGTGAAAAAATAATAAATGGTCTTAAGGGTTATCCAATAGTTATAGTCTCTGGCTTTGCTATGGGCATAGACACGATAGCACATAAAAAAGCAATGCAGGTAGGTTTAAAAACTATAGTTTTTCCAGGCTCAGGACTTTCAGACGAAGCTATGTATCCAAAAACAAATGTTCGTTTAGTAAAAGATATTGTAGAAAGTGGTGGATGTTTAATTTCAGAATTTGAACCAGATTTTAAAGCAACTCAATGGTCTTTCCCAATGCGTAATAGATTAATGGCAGGCATTTCAAAAGCAATACTTGTAATTGAAGCAGAAGAAAAATCTGGAACTTTAATTACAGCGAGATTAGCAACTGAATATAATAGAGATTTACTTGCAGTTCCAGGATCAATTTTTTGTTTAAATTCAAAAGGAACTAATAAATTAATCAAACAAGGTGCAACACCAGTAACTTCTGCAGAAGATGTTCTAGAAGCTCTTGGTTTTGAAAAAGAAAAAGACGAAGATAGACAAGCAAAACTTTTTGAAGATATTTCTCCTGAAGAAAAAATGGTTGTAAAAATTTTACGTGAACCTATGCCAAGAGATGAACTTATAAGAGCAATGAAAATGCCTATAGCAACAGCAAATTCTTTACTTTCTATAATGGAAATAAAAGAGATAATAAAAGAAGAATTAGGAGAAATAAAATTGATATGATTTGCTAAAAAATTATATTTCGTGTAATACTTAAGTTTAATGAGGCTTTTAATTGTAGAATCACCATCAAAAGCGAAGACTATTGAGAAATATTTAGAGGGGGCTTTTACTGTGCGTGCTTCAGTAGGACATATTAGAGATTTGCCTAAATCAAATAAAAAAGCAATTGATATAGAAAATGGTTTTATTCCTAATTATGAAATTTCAAAAGGAAAAGAAAAAGTAGTGCATGAATTACAAACTCTAGCAGAAAAAGCAAATGAAATTATGCTAGCAACAGACCCAGACCGCGAAGGTGAAGCAATAGCTTGGCATATAGAAGAATTATTAAATAAAGATAAAAAAGTAAAAGCTCCAATAAAAAGAGTATCGTTTTTTGAAATAACTAAAGAAGCCGTAGAAGAAGCAATAAAAAATCCTGGGGAAATTGATATGAAATTAGTTAAAGCTCAAGAAGCAAGACGTGTTTTAGATAGACTAGTAGGATATGATCTTTCTGGATTAATTTGGAAAAAGGTTCGCTATGGGCTTTCTGCTGGACGTGTTCAATCTCCAGCTCTTCGTATAATAATGGAAAGAGAAAGAGAAATTAGAGCATTCGTACCAGAAAAATATTGGAGAGTTTTTGGTTTATTTGAAACAGAAAAAAAAGAAAAAATAATTTTAGAGTGTAAAGAAGAACCACGCGATGAAAAACTTGTAGAAAAAATTATTTCAATAGGAGAAAAAGGTAAATGGATTGTTTCTGAAGTTAAGGAAACAGAACAAAAAAGATCACCTCGTGCTCCTTTTACGACTTCTACTTTGCAACAAACAGCAAGTTCACGTTTAGGATATTCCCCTTCTCGTACAATGCAAATTGCACAAAAACTTTACGAAGCTGGACATATTACATATATGAGAACAGATAGCACAAATTTATCTAAAGTTGCGCAAATGCAAATCGTCTCACTTGTTGAAAAAAAATATGGAAAAGAATATGCACAAATAAGAATTTATAAAACAAAATCAAAAAACGCTCAAGAAGCTCATGAAGCAATAAGACCAACACATATAGAAAATATAAATGCTGGAAATGAAGAACAAGAAAAATTATATAAACTAATTTGGGAAAGGACAGTTTCTTCACAGATGACAGATGCAAAATTATTAAAAACAAAAATTTCAGTAAAAATTGAAGAAAATAAAGATAAAGAAAAAGATGGAACAGGATTACCAGAATTTGTAGCTAATGGTTCACGTACTCTTTTCGCAGGATGGTTAGAAGTAGATCGTGATGGAAAAGGAGAAGATGTAGAACTTCCAAAAATGAAAGAAGGAGATAATTTAAAATTAATAAAACTAACAAATGAAGAAAAATTTACAGAACCACCAAATAGATATTCTGAAGCTGGATTAGTTAAAGAACTTGAATCAAGAGACATAGGACGACCTTCAACATACGCTTCAATAATGAAAACATTAGAAGATAGAGGTTATGTAAGAAAAGAAGGTAGAACATTGTTCCCTACTGATGTTGGCGAAGTTGTATCAGATTTCTTAGAAAATAATTTTTCAAAATATATTTCTGATACATTTACTGCTGAAATGGAAGATGAATTGGATGAAATCTCTAGAGGAGAAAGAGAATACGAAAAAACATTAAAAGATTTTTATGGTCCGTTTACAAAAGAAGTAAAATCAAAAGAAAAATTAGAGAAAGCAACAAATTTAGGAGAAGCTCCAAAAGAAATAAAATGTCCTAAATGTGGTAGCTCAATGATAATAAAACTTTCAAGAAGTGGAAAATTTTATTCGTGTTCTAAATATCCAGACTGCGATGGTGCATTGATGATTAATGGTGAAAAAATGGAAGGACCAAAAGAAACTGGAGAAATTTGTCCTTTATGTGGAGATAAAAAACCACCTAAAGGTGGCGGAAAATTAGTAATACGCCAAGGAAGATTTGGATCTTTTATTTCATGTTCAAGATACCCAAAATGTAAATTTATAAAAAAAGATGAAGCAGAAGAAGCAAAGAAAAAAACTGGTGTTATGTGTCCAGAATGTAAAAATGGAGAAATAAGTGAAAGGCGTGGCAGATTTGGAGTTTTTTATTCTTGTTTAAATTATCCTGATTGTAAATTTGCAATGAAAGCAAAACCAACTGGAAAAATTTGTAAAAAATGCGGTAGCTTAATGATGGAAGGAACAAAAACAATACCAGAAAGATGCTCGAATAAAGCTTGCATCAATCACAATCCACACAAAATTTCTAAAATTAAGTTATAATCATTAATTATGACTGAAGTAGAAGAACTTCTAAATTTAATTTCGGGAGAAATAAATAAAAAAGATGAAGAACTAATTAGAAAAGCTTATGCTTTTTCACAAAAAGCGCACGAGGGACAAAAAAGAGAAAATGGAGATCCTTACTTTGTTCACGTATTTGAAACAGCAAAAACAATAGCAAAATTTGGATTAGATATTAAAACAGTTGTTGCTGGTTTACTTCATGATGTTCTTGAAGATACAAAAATAAAAGAAGAAGATTTAGAAAAAGAATTTGGTAGCGATGTATTATTTCTAGTTAAAGGAGTTACAAAACTAGGAACATTAAAATATCACGGACAAGCAAGACACGTAGAAAGTTTACGTAAATTTTTTATTGCAATGGCAAATGATTTGCGTGTTGTTGCAATTAAATTTGCTGATAGATTACACAACTTAAAAACTTTAGAATTTATTCGTGAAGATAAAAGAAAAAGAATTGCATTAGAATCAATAGAAGTTTACGCACCACTTGCAAATAGGTTAGGAATGGGAAAACTTAAAGGTGAAATTGAAGATGCAGCATTCCCCTTCGCATATCCTAAAGAATATTCAGAAATAGAAAAAATATTAGAAGAAAAGAAATTTTTATATAAAAAATATTTAGATGAAATTAAAGATACATTAGAAAAAGAATTAAAGAAAAATAAAATAAAATATATAAATATAGATTATAGAATAAAACATAAATATAGTTTATATAAAAAATTGTTACATTATAATATGGATTTAGATAAGATATATGACATAGTTGCTCTTCGTGTAATTGTAAATACAGTTGAAGAATGTTATAGAGTTCTAGGAATTGTTCATTCAATATGGCATCCTTTACCAAATAGAATTAAAGATTATATTGCCTTACCAAAAACAAATGGATATAGATCATTACATACTACTATTTTTACTGGATCAGGTGGAATTGCTGAAATACAAATTAGAACACAAGAAATGCATAATGAAGCTGAATTTGGTGTAGCTGCTCATTTTATATATAAAGAGAATGAAAAGAAAAATAATACTACAACACAAAAAACAAAGTTTGATTGGATTGAAGAATTAAAAAATTTAAAAAATAATCCTAAAAAACCAGAAAAATTTATTGAACATTTAAAAACAGATTTTTTTAGTGATAGAATTTTTATTTTTACTCCTAAAGGAGACGTTATAGATTTGCCAAAAGATTCAAGTCCTATAGATTTTGCATATGCAATTCATTCAGATATAGGAAAACACGTTTCCCAAATAAAAGTTAATTCAAAAATAGCTCCAATAAGCACAAAACTTAAAAATGGAGATATTGTTGAAGTCATTACGAGAAAAGAATCTAACCCATCTGGAAAATGGCTTGATTATGTAAAGACTTCAAGTGCAAAAAAACAAATAAAAGTCTATTTGGAAAAAAATAGTTTACTTGCAAAACTAAAATCTTTTGGTAAACGCTAGAGACTAAAATTAGAAATATCGTAAAGATTTGAATCGTCTTCTTTTATTTCTTCAGGAGCTCTATCATCAATTGGTGATCCTTCATCAGAAACTGGACTTGGAATATTTTCTATGTTTTCTGTCTTTCCTAAAGATACTTCAGTTGATTCATTTTTAGTATCTTTTTTATCTATATAGTTATTCAACATTTCTTCTGGATTTTTAGAAATATTTGTTTTTTTCATTAAATCAAGAATCGTTCGTAGATCTTCATTTGAGAAAAAATCTATTTTAATTTGTCCACCATTTTCTTTTCTCTCTATATGAACTCTTGTACCTAATTTTTCCTGAAATTCTTCTTCTAATTCTACGATTTCAGGATCAGGCATAAATTCTTTTTTCCTAACTCTGTCATAAGCTATTTTGCGAGCCAAAGCTTCAGCTTCTCTAACTGTTATTTTTTTATATATTATTTCTTTAAATAAAACCATCTGCTCTTGAGGATGATCAATAAGCATTAAAAGTGGTCTTGTATGTCCTTCTGATATTCTACCCTCTGCTAATGCATTTAAAATTTCTTCAGGCAATGTAAGGATACGCAAAGTGTTTGAAACATATTCCCTACTTCTGCCCATTTTTTTTGCAATTTCTGCATGAGTAAATTTAAATTCATTTGATAATTGCAAAAATGCTCTTGCTCTATCAACAGCATTTAAATCTTCTCTTTGTAAATTCTCAATAATAGCAAGTTCCAATTTCATCATAGAAGTATCTCCTTCTCTGATAATAACTGGCACTTGAGAAACTCCAGCCATCTTTGCTGCACGAAGTCTTCGTTCTCCTGCAATAAGTTCGTATTCTGTAAAAAGACCACCTTCTTCTTTTTCAATTTCTGTTCTTGAAACAGTTAAAGGTTGTAAAACTCCATATTGCTTTATTGAATCAGCTAAATTTTTTAATCGTGTTTCATCAAAATCTCGCCTTGGTTGATAAGGGTTTGGTTTGATTTTATCTGTATCTATCCAGAAAATTGAATTGGAATATAAGTTTGACATTAAGCTATTCTAACATATTAGAATATTTTTTAAAAATTGATTTTGGGAATAATTTTGTGTAGAATATGTTTATTGCAGTAGATTGCCGCGGTGGCGGAATTGGTAGACGCAAACGACTCAAAATCGTTCGAGGGCAACCTCATGAGAGTTCAATTCTCTCCCGCGGCACAAAATTATGACAAAAAAAGAATACAATACTATAGATTTTCAAGTTAATGGTGGAAAAAAACTAAGTGGAACAATAAAAACAAATTTTTCAAAAAATGGTTCTGTTGGTCTTTTATGTGCTTCCCTTTTAAATAAAGGAACAACAACATTGCATGGAATTGCACGAATTGAGGAAGTTTATAGAGTAATAGAAATTATTGAAAGTATAGGAGTAAAAGTAGAGTGGAAAGGAAAAAATACAATAGTCATAAATCCTCCTAAAAAATTTAATCTAGAAAAAATAAATCAAGAGTCAGCAATTAAAACAAGATCTATAATAATGCTCTTGGGTCCATTAATTCACTTTCTGCCTAAATTTTCTATTCCCCATGCTCAAGGATGTAAATTAGGGAAAAGAACTGTATCCGCTCATACTTATGCTCTTGAAGACTTAGGAGTAAAAATCAAAACTACATCAGAAAATTATGAAATTTCTGTAAAAAAATTAAAGCCAGCAGATATAGTAATGTATGAAGCCGGAAATACAGCTTGTGAAAATATTTTAATGGCTGCTGCACTTATTCCAGGCGAAACTACTGTTCGTTTTGCTAGCGCAAATTACATGGTACAAGAAGTAGGATTTTTCTTAGAAAAATTGGGAGTAAAAATAGAAGGAATTTCTGCTTCCACTTTCGTAATTCATGGTGTGAAAGAAATAAATCAAAAAGTAGAATACTGGAATAGTGAAGATCCAATTGAATCTATGACTTTTATTTCTGCAGCAATTGTAACTGATTCAGAACTTACAATAACGCGCTGTCCGATAGATTTTCTTGCACTAGAAATAGAAAAATTAAAAAGAATGGGTTTAAAATATACACTTTCTAAACCATATTATTCTTATAATGAACGTACACGATTGGTTGATATTCATATTTTTCCAAGTAAACTAAAAGCTCTGGATGATAAAATTCACGCAAATCCATATCCTGGAATTAATGCTGATAATTTACCATTCTTTGTTCCTATCGCTTTAAAAGCTAAAGGAGAAACAATGATTCATGATTGGATTTTTGAAAATAGAGCAATATATTTTGTTGAATTAAATAGACTTGGTGCAAATATTACGTTAGCTGATCCACACCGTGTATATATAAAAGGAGGAACATGTTTAAAATCAGCTCAAGTTGTTTGTCCACCTGCACTTCGTCCATCTATGATAATTTTAATCACAATGCTAGCGGCACCTGGAACATCAATTCTTCGCAATGTGTATATGATTAATCGCGGTTATGAAGAAATAGTAAAACGTCTAAACTCTATTGGTGCTGATATTAAAACTTTGAAGTAATGGAAAAGCCAACGGTAATTATAATCTTGGGACAAACATCTACAGGCAAAAGCGATTTAGCTGTAGAAATTGCAAAAAAAATAAATGGAGAAATTATTTCTGCGGATTCTAGGCAAGTTTATAAAGGACTCAATTTGGGAACTGGCAAAATTACAAAAAAAGAAATGTGTGGCATACCACACTATTTACTTGATGTAGCTAATCCTAAAAAAGTTTTTACAGTTGCACAATATAAAAAACTTGCTGATGAAAATATAAAAAAGATAATTTCGCATGGCAAAACTCCAATAATCTGTGGAGGAACTGGTTTCTATATTGATGCAGTTGTAAAAAATATAAATTTTCCAGAAGTTCCACCAAATAAAAAACTTAGAAAAGTTTTGGAAAAGAAAAATATTACAGAACTTTTTCAAATGCTAAAAAAATTAGACAATAGTCGTGCAAAAAATATTGATAAAAATAACAAAGTTAGATTAATCAGAGCTATTGAGATAGCAAAAACTTTAGGAAAAGTCCCCAAACTTTCTAAATCTAGTAAAAAACAAGAATATGAGTTTGTAAAAATTGGAATATCTATACCTTATGATATTTTAAAAGAAAGAATAAATAAAAGACTTTCAAAGAGAATATCATCCGGCATGATAAAAGAAGGAGAAAATTTACATAAAAATGGTTTATCCTTTAAAAGAATGAACGAACTTGGTCTAGAATATCGTTATTTATCCCTTTATTTACAAGGTAAAATTACAAAAAAAGAAATGATAGAAAAACTAAATTCTGAAATATATAAATACGCAAAAAGACAAATGACTTGGTTTAAAAAAGATAAAGATGTAATATGGATTACACCAAAAAAATGACTAAAACGAAAAAAATTTTATTAATACTTTTAATAGCAATAATTATTTTAATTGCTGTCTATTTTGTATTTTTTAAAAAAAATAAATCTGAAAATGAAAACAATGTAGATATAAATGTAGAAAACTCACAATCAAAAAATGAAAAAACAATAGAGGAACCTGTTGTACTTACTCCTACAACAAAAACTGAAACAATACCTGAAGAAGTATTACCTGAAGGCACAGATCGTTTTATAGTACAAAAAAATATAACAAATGAAGAAATTGCAGATAGTTTATTACAAGCTGGTTTTATAAAAGATTCAAAAAGTTTTACAGAAATATTAAATAAAGAAAAAAATCAAGTTTCCAGTGGAGCATATAAATTATCAAAAGAAATGACAGAATCTCAAATTAATAAAGTATTACATGGGAATCCTTATATGAAATGGGTAGTAATAAAAGAAGGATTGAGAAAAGAAGAAATAGCAACAATTCTTGCAGATACTTTTAATTGGTCTTCAAAACAAAAAAATGATTGGATAACAAAAGACACAGCCGTAAGTAAAGAATATATAGAAGGTGTTTATTATCCTGATACATATTTAATACCTGTTACAGAAGAGCCATCTTTAATGGCAAAACGTTTAATATCAAAATTTAATGAAAAATTTGTTTCTTATTTACCTAAATTTACAGAAAAAAATATAAAATGGGCAAGAGCATTGACTTTAGCATCAATAGTTCAAAGAGAAGCATCAAATAATGCTGATATACCATTAATTGCTGGAATTTTATGGAACAGACTAAACCAAAATATGTTTTTAGGTGTAGACGCAACGTTACAATACGCACGAGGAGATATCGGAAATGGTTGGTGGGCTCCAATTACTATTTCTGAAAAAGAAAGTGACTCCCCTTTTAATACATATAAATATAAAGGATTACCACCACATCCTATATCAAATCCAGGTATACCAGCAATTGAAGCAGTATTAAATCCAACAGAAACAGATTGCTTATACTATTTGCATGATAAAAATCGTGTAACACACTGCTCGGCAACTTATGAAGAGCATCAAAAAAATATACAAAAATATTTAGTAGATAGTACAAATTAAAAAAAGGAGGTTCATTTTGATTGAGACCTCCCTTTTTCCCACTTCCCCCTATTTCTTCAGAACTTTCTGTCCGTCTAATATGTAAATTCCAGACGGTAGAAAACTCATATTGATCTTGTTTTGACCATTTAATAAATCAAAATGACCAAAATTTGTTCCGGAGACATCGTAGATACTGATTCTTTTATTTTCGTATGAATAAATATTTACGTAATCAGTGACCGGATTCGGGTAGAATTTTAATTGCTTTACTTTTTGTTTTTCACATCCTACTCCATATAGCAAATACAACTTTACATTGTCCATTTTTATTTGAGAAATTGCACTCTCAGCTAAAAAACCGACACCGCTTATCCAAGCTAACGAAGTAAATGTAATTTCGTAGTGTTGCCATGTCGACGGCACAACCGTGCCGATGAAAGACAGTTTGTAATCATGTAGTACAACAAATGGCCATAGAATTCTGCTACAATACGTATCAAATTCAAGCATATACGTTCCAGGCATTATTGAATCCGGAAAATATTGCACCAATGACCCGGAGTAACAATACACTGAATCGCACTTTACATACTGAACACCGTATACGATGCTCCATGAAAAAACAGACGGAGAGCAAAGTGAAGTCCAATAATCTCCTTGTCCGTCATTGTCCGAATCTTCTTGGAAATTCCAGTTCTGTACGACATTTTCCTGTGCGTACACAAATTGCAAAGATGAGAATGTCATCATCATTGCAAAAATAAAAACGATTTTTTTCATCTTTAGAGGTTTTTGGTTTTCGTAAAAGACAAAATTTATCTCCTATGAAAACCAAAAACCACTTTTTTAAAAAAACTTTTATTACTAAAAGTATAACATACTATACAAAAAAATCAATAGTATTTTATACGGAGGTAAGAACCCCATAGGCAAGACCTATGGGGTTGGCTCTGACAACTTTTGAAAAGGAAGAAAAAAGATTGTTCAAGTAAAACCTAGTTACCCCAGAGGCAAGACCTATGGGGTAACTCAGTATCAAAGACATAAGAATAAAATAAAAAAAGCCTTTCCCTTTCGGTACTAGGCTAGTTTTTTCTTTTTAGTCAATTCACAATAAACCATTATTATTAATAATACAGAGATAAGGACGGCTGCTCTGGTTGCATAAATTATTGCAAGCAGGTTACCATTAACCGATGCTGGGTATAAGGCAAAAAAGCTAACAAGCAAGTTAATTCCCCACCCAATGAATGATTCTGTGTTTACCCTACTTTTTAATAAACCGTGTATGGTTGGAAAATATCCAACACTAATTAATACTTGAGTTAAGATATTTGAACTCCATGCATCACCAGTTATTATTCCATAAAAAATAATTAAACCAACAGCAACTAAATACCATTTTTCAAAAGGCTTAAGATGTAGACTTCTTTTACCCCAAAGAATTATTGCGATAGTTACAACTACTACGTTCAGGAGATCTATGGTATTTAATACGCCAGAACTTAAATCATTTTTTTCTGAAATAATATAAGTAACAAAACTTAGGCCAACTCCACAAAGAAATATAATCCAAGTAGACAGAGCTGGAAAAATTTTATGCTTATAAATCTGGTATACATAAATAATAATAAACGTGGTCATTGTGATCACGGTAAGCCAGACAAATAAATCTTTCACTTAAACCTCCTTTTTAAATGTTAAGAACTATATAAAATATCAGTTTAATAATACATCTTTAAATTGATAAAGTCAAGTATGGAAAAATACTCCGTTACCCCAGAGGCAAGACCTATGTAGAAATAAAAAAAGCTGACACAAAAATGCCAGCTCTTCAAGCTCGGATACCCCCTACTTAGTGAAGTGGAATAATAAATTTTTCAGATGGTTTATCCTTACTTGATACAATACAAAAATCATACCAATTTTTTGCTCTCTCCTCCACGAAAAAAGACATGGGAAATGCATCTTTTACAATTCTATGGTCAATAATAATTGTAATTTTTTTATTTTTTTCAGGATTAGTAATGGTTATTTCTTTACCTGTAATTTCAGAAGAAGAAACCATTATTTGGAACACGTCCCACCAACTTGATGCGTCTTCAGGAAGCCACCCTAAATATTCTGTAACAAGTTCATACTCAGTAGGCTGATTACCTAGTCGGTATTTTTTTAATTTTTCCATAACTATTGTCTTTAATTGTTTATACTCATTTGGATTACTTCAAACTCCCAAAGGAAGTGCAAGGTAATCCAAACAAGTAATAATCATGTTCAATTTCAAAGAACCATTGTAATGGTACAATACCACGAATGTTATTAAAAGTAAAGAGTTACCCCAGAGGCAAGACCTATGGGGTGACCTATGGGGTAATGCAAAATAGTTTATTGACAAAAGCATTATATATGATATAATAGAAAGAGTTCTTTTAAAATATCACTTCCATGAGATGAGCTTTTTATGCCTTATATTATAGGACTTAAAAAGCTCATCTCATTAACGAGAAAAGCCGTTGCCGAGCGATTTCGGTAAAACCAATAAAGGATGATGTCGATGAAAAAGTCATTGAACACGTCTGCACTGGTAACCGCAGACAGTCCGAAAGGACAGAGAGCTACCGAATCGTTTCGTGCCCAATACAATAAGGCTGGACTGACAGAAGAAAGTGCACAGGTTCTGAATGAGAATCCTGGATTCGCTGCTTACCTGCTTACAGGTATCAAGCGTTTCTCCATGAAAGCTCCAGATTATGAACTGGTTCGCACAATTCTCGGTAAGGATTTCATTTCTCCTGAAGACGTGATGAAATCACGTAAAGGAGTTACTTACACCGAAGAACAGCTTGCCAAGTTCGGCGAAACAGTTCCTGCACAAGAAATTCTGGAATGGTGCCGTGACAACAGTTACATGCTTGTCGCTGGTCCCAACCGTCCAATGTCTCTTCTTGAGATTCGTACCATGAAAAATGGTTACTTCTACTCAAAAGATGGTGGATGGTATGCTGATCAGAATTTTTCACAGAAAGACAAAGTTGAAACAAAATGGTACATGATTCGCAAGAACCCTGTCCCCGAATCAACTTCTAAAAACTGGGAAGAACAGCAAACCCTGATTTCCGATGTTGAAACTGTACCGAATTCTGCTGAATTCACCTGGGCAATCACAACCTACAAAGCAGTCAGAGACGTTTACTTGTTTGGCGGAATTTATGTCCGCACATCAAGCCTCGACTCGGGCGGCGATCACGTCAACGTCGGCTTCTTTGACGGCGGGGGTCTGAACGTCGGCGGCTACTGGGATAGTCACCGCAGTAGCGATCTCGGTTTGTCGGTCGCTAGGAAGTGATACTTGATTACTTGAGGACCTTAAAATAATCTCCCAGATTATTTTAACTCTTAAACACTTAAGCCTCCGCAAAATTTTTTTGCGGGGGCTTATTTTTGTTTTTTTGGGGATAAGTATTGTAGATTTAATTTATCTATAAAGTGCACAATGTACACAAGATTTACAAAAGAATCTTTTCTAATTCATTTGAATTATGCACAAGATAATCTGGATTTTCTAATTTAAGTTTTTGCTCAGAACAAAACCCCCAAGTTACTGCTATGCTTTTTATACCTGCCTGTCTTGCCACTTCTATTTCATGATTAGTATCACCAACAAAAAAAGTATTACTTAAATCAAAATTTCTTTTTTTTATAACATTATTAACACCTTCGAGTTTATTATATATACCTGTAATTACATCATCAAAAATATTTTCCAACCCATACTCTTTTATTTCTGCAAAAATTGTTCCTGGAAAATCAGAGCTTACCACTGCTAAGTGATAATTATTTTCTTTTAGTTTCTTAATTAATTCAATAATACCTAAGCACGATTTAGATTTTGGACAATTTATATCAAATATATATTTTTTATATATAATTCGTTCTTCTTCAAGAGTTAGACTAGGAATATATTTCTTAAAAAAATTCATGTAAGGAAGTTCATAATTTTCTTTAAATTCCTCAAGTGAAATAGTTGGTACTCCGAATTTTTCAAATATTTTATTACAAATCCACAAGTTGCTCTCCAATCCATCTTTTATTACTCCAGACCAATCAAAAATTATAAGTTTCATAAATTAAATTATATCATAATTAAAAACTACTTATCGGACAGCATTAATCTGTCCTGTGCTTGTTGTAGCGGGCTTAGTATAGGAATTTCAGAACTTTTGAAATACTATCCTTTAGTTATGGTTAGTATTGGGGAATTTATTGGTTTGGGGAAATAAAAAAGGGTTGTCATCGTAAAAAAATAACAACCCCTTAGAACCTAGCCATTACTTGGCACGCAGAGAAAAAATAAATTTATCACCGGAATATCTTGGACAATTTTCATGAGCAGGATGTCCTGCTAAAGCTATTCCTTCTGTATCGTGCACTAGGCGTAAAACATAATCATTCCTTTCTCCTTTTATCGGCTCCATAACAACATCAACTCGCTCTTCAACTTCAATTGGTTCTACTGGTTGATTTTTATACTGTAGACGTAAATACAAGGCAACTTCGGGAAGACAAAACTCTACTATGTATTTTCTCCCTCGTAATATCACCACAGCACCTAATATGCTGTTAATAATATCCTTATACCTACCACCATTTTTGAAGCCAAGATCAGAGGCTGAAATCTGAATGAATAGTTGAACTTTTTTTTGTCTTGTAAATTTAAAAGCTGTGCTAGAAATAGTTTTCTTGACCAAGTCAGTCAGATAAACACCGGAATCCGTAAGGGCACTTTCTATGGCTTTTATGTTTTCATATGTGCCAATACTACAGACTCCAAATTCTTTTAGAATTATTCTTTTTCTTTTTCCGTCTTTGGAGAAAGAGACCAAAACATATTTTGGACTTAATGTTGAAAATATTCTTTTCATTTTTTATGGTTTTAAAGGTTTCCACAAAAGACAATTATTTATCTCGTTTGGAAACCAATAAAACCGAATGTCAAAAAACTATCATTATCTGCATAATAACATAGTTAGAAAATAAATCAAGGTGTAGCGGGCCTTCTGTACCCCAGAGGCAAGACCTATGGGGTCGAGAGTTACCCCAGAGTACCCCAGAGGCAAGACCTATGGGGTCGTTAATACATGATACCTTCTCGCCTTCGCGGAACTACTAACGGGTTTTACCCGCCGTAGCTCGCTACTGCGAGCGAAGGCGGGCGATGAGAGAAACGCGAGTACGCTTTCGGACAGCATTAAGCTGTCCTGTGCTTGTTGTAGCGGGCGATGAGAGAATCGAACTCCCGACAACGGTTTTGGAGACCGTAGTTATACCACTTAACTAATCGCCCATCCAAACCCTATCTTAGTAAAAAGATAGAGCTGGATAGAGATAAGGAAAATTAAAAAAGTTCCATATCTCTTGGAATTCGTTCTTAAGGACGAACTCCTAAAGTATAAAGAACAAGCAGTAAACATTTACTGCAAGAGCTATTGTAACATATCAAAAAAAATAATAAAAACTATTTTTTGATTTCCTTGTGCTTAGTTTGCTTTTTGCACCATTTGCAATACTTTTTAAGTTCAATTTTCTTGGTTACAAGCTTTTTATTTTTACTTGACCAATAATTAATTCTTTTACAAGTCCCGCAAGCAAGTTTTATAAGTCTATCTTGTGACATATTTATATATTAATACAAAAAACCTTAAAAAGCAACCTTTAAATGATTACTCTTGGAAGTAATGAATTAATACGTGTAGTTACTTCGTAATTTATAGTTTCCAATTTATCAGCAATTTCTTCTGCTGTTATTTGTTCTTTTCCTTGCTTTCCAATAAGAATGACTTCATCTTCCGCTTTAACATCTACTAAATGTGTGACATCAACAACAAACATATTCATTGCTACTCTGCCGAGAATTTTGCATCTAGTTCCATGAATTAAAACTTCTCCTTTATTTGAAAGTCCTCTATCAAAGCCATCAGAATATCCAATAGGTATGACAGCTATTTTTGTAGGATTATATGTCATGTAAGTAAGCCCATAACCAACTGTATGTCCGGCAGGCAAAGTTTTAATTTGTGCTATTTTTGTTTTCCACTCCATTACTGGTTTAAGCTCAAATTTATTTTTATATAAATATTTTATATGTTCTGAAGGCCACATACCATAAATTCCTATACCTAAACGAATTACGGAATTTGGACCTTTATCTTTTTCATAAACCAAAAGACCTGAAGTTGCTGATATATGTGTTTTAATTTTTTCAAAACCAAGATTGCCAGCAATATCTAATGCATGTTTATATTTATTTATTTGTTTTCTTGCATGAGTAAAATTATTGGTATCTTCAATGTTTGCAAAATGAGCATAAATTCCACCAAGCTTTACATTTTTACATTTTTTTACTTCTTCAAAAGAATTTTTCCATTCACTTTCCAAAAAACCTTCTCTTCCAAGATAAGCATCTATAGGAATATGAATTTCTTGTTTAACTTTTAATAAACCTGAAACTTTTTCAACATCTTTTAATTGTTCTAAAGAAAAAATAGACAAAATACAACCAAGTTTTATGGCTTTTTTTAAATCTTCTTTTTGAACATAACCCAATAAAAATATTTTCTTTTTCGTAACTTTTCGCAAAAGTTCAAGTTCTAATAGGCTATTTACTTGAAAATAATCAACAAATGGATCAAGAATTTTTGCAATTTCATTTTGCCCATGACCATAAGCATTACCTTTTATAACTGCTGCAATTTCTACACCCTTTTTTGTAATTTTTTTTAATTCTTTAAAATTATGAATTAAATTACTTTTTGATAGCTCTATATAAGAAATAGGTTCATTTTTTTTAGTCATAATTTTTATTATTTTACTGATTTTAATTTTTTTTCTCTTTCAAATCTTTCCATACCAAGATCGATCAATTTGTCTAAAAGTTTTGTAATGGGTAACCCGTCAGACTCCCACATTTTTGGATACATGCTTATAGATGTAAAACCGGGAAGAGTATTTATTTCATTTACAATAACTTCGCCATTTTTCTTAACAAAAACATCAACACGTCCCATGCCCTCACAATTTAAAACTTTAAAAACTTCTATAGCTAAATCCTTAACTCTTTTAATAACGTCTTTGGGTAAATCTGCTGGAATTTTACAAATAGATTTATTGTCTATATATTTTGAATCATAAGAATAAAAATCTGCATTGGAAATTATTTCTCCTGGCGTTGATGCTATAGGATTTTCATTACCAAGAACAGAACATTCTATTTCCCTACCATCAATATTTTCTTCAATAACAATTTTTGTATCATAACAAAATGCGTCTTTTAATCCTGCAATAAATTCTTTTTCATTTTTTATTTTATGTATTCCAACAGAAGAACCAAGATTAGCCGGCTTTATAAACATAGGCAATCCTAATTTTTTTGAAACATCTTTAAAAGAAATTTGATCTTGAATTCTAGCCGTAACAAATTTTCCAATAGGGATTCCAGCATCTCTAAAAAGTCTCTTCATAACATCTTTATCCATACCAACTGCAGAACCTAATACACTAGGACCAACAAAAGGCAAATTCAAAATTTTTAAAAATCCTTGCATGCTTCCATCTTCGCCAAATGGCCCATGAAGAACTGGAAAGATAACGTCTAAACCTTTTAATTTTTCAAAATTAAATTTTCCGTCTTTATTTATTTTTATAGGAAATATTTTATATTTATCTTTATCGAGTGCTTTAATAACGTTCTTAGCAGAAATAATAGATACTTCATGCTCTGCGGATCGGCCACCCAAAAGTATCCCGATTTTTAATTTTTTCTTAATCATATTTAGAGTATAACAGAAATTAAAAAAACTTAGAAATTCACCTAAAATAGTTTAGTTATGTCACTAAAAGTGACCAAAAGCATAAGAATTATCAATATTGCAAAACCAATTGCATTCATAGTATTTGCAATTTTGGGATTCATCGGAGAACCTTTAATTTTTTCAATTAACAAAAACAATAGTCTTCCACCATCTAATGCTGGAAACGGTATAAAGTTTACTACTGCCAAATTTACAGATATTAAAGCAGCAAAAGACAAAAGGTAAGCAAAACCAAATTTATAGGCATCGCCAACTATTCCAACCATACCAACTGGTCCAGATACGCTAGACATGTCTCCTTTTCCCCTTACACCGTCCGCAATAAGCGTATAAAGCCCTACAACGGTACCTTTTGTGACAGTCCAATCAAGTCTTAATCCTTCCCCAAAAGCCTTTAAAAAAGGCAATTTAGCCTTTCCAATTTGATCCATAGAAATACCTATCATGGGCTTTTCACCAGCATTTTCCGTCTTAGGTATAACTGAAGTAGTGTTTATATTTTTATCCTTTCCACGAAGATAGCCAATATCTATTTCTTGATTTGGGTGATTTAGAATGAAAGATTTAAAACTTTCTGTATTTATATCAGACAAAACATCTTCGCCAGAATTTACAGAAATTATTTTATCTCCAGATATTAAACCAGAAATTTCAGCAGGCGATCCTTCTTGCACAGAAACAACAACAAGATTTATATCTTCTAAAGCGTAACCTTTTGATTCTGAACTAACGGATGTTGGAAGACCAGTTATAAAACCAAAAGAAAATAAAATCCATGCAAGAACAAAATTTGCAAAAATACCAGCAAACATAACTAATGCTTGTTGATATCTTGGTTTACTTATTAAACTTCTAGAGATTTCTTTTTTTTCTAAAGTATCTTTTTTATCTAAAGCATTAACTTCTGCTAAATCAGCATCATCTACATTTTCACCAAAAATTTTTACAAAACCTCCAAACGGCAAAGCATTAATAGAATATTCTGTCTCCCCTTTTTTAAAACTAAATAATTTTGGAGGAAAACCAAAACCAAATTCATCAACTCTTATTCCAAAACTTTTTGCAGTAAAAAAATGCCCAAATTCATGGACTAAAACTAAAACCAATAAAATTATTATAAATATAAATATGTTCATTTATTATTTAACCCATTACTTCTTTTTCTTTTTTCTCAAAAATTGTTTCTAAATTTTTATTTGTCTCGTCTATTATTTTCTGTAATTCATCTTTTGCTCTCATTTTTTCATCTTCTGTCATTTTCCCATTTTTCTCATCTGTTTGAATAGAATCCCAAACAACTCCCCTTTCTCTCCTAACTGATATTCTAGATTCTTCTAATTTATCTTTTAGAACTTTTACTGTTCTTTGTCTTGTTTCTGTAGTTAGTTGAGGAAATATTACTCTTATACCAATTTCATCAGTAGCGAGAGATAATCCTAAATCAGCTACTGTTATTGCTTTTTCAATTGCTTTTATTTGAGATTTATCCCAAGGTGCAATACGTAATGTTTTTGGATCTTCAACTGAAATTGATGCAACATTTTTTATAGGTTGAAAAGAGCCATATGATTCTACAGATACAGAATCTAATACCATTATAGAAGCCCTACCTGTACTTAATTGACTGTACTCTTTTGATAAAAATTCTTCCACTTTTTTTAAATCATTTTTTAAATTTGAAAAATTATATTGCATATTTGTATTGTAGCATTTAATTATAAATCTAGAAACTGGGGATATTTAATGCAATTGAATCCATAAGGTTTTTCATTGAAGAACCTGGTTGATTTAAATATGCCCGTACTTTTAAAATTTGATCAAAAAAATTGATATCTGCATCTTCTTTAAAATTTTTATTTAAAAAATATTTATTGTGCAAAACAACTTCAAGGGCATTTAAAAATCTTATTGCTTTTGACCTCACTGAATCTTTTGATAATTTCTCGAAATCGTCATCATATTCTTCTTCTTTTAAATTATCCTTAAGAAATGCAATTCTGTCTTTTTTTGAAAGTGATATAAATTCTTCAGCTATTTTAATTTCTTCATTTAGATCTGGTTTTGTTTTTATAAAATAAAATCTAGAAAACAAAGTAGGTAAAAAAATATTTGCATCTGGTACGATTAAGAAAAAATGAGTATTTTCTATTGGTTCTTCAAAAATTTTAAGTAATGTATTCTGCGCTTCAATTAAAAAATTATTTGCCGATATAATAAAAATTTTTTTATTATTAGAAAAACCATTTTGTGATCCCATTGATTTCAAATTTCTTGCATCTTCAATGGTAAAAGAATCTAATTCTAAATTACAAAAATCAGGGTTTCCAGAAGTTTTTATTCCTAGACTATTAACAAAAAATAAAATATTAGGTAATATTTTCTCCTTTGTTCCTTCTATTAAATAAGCATGATGCAAATTATCCTTGTCAAAATATTCTATTATTTCCATAGAAATTATTTTTTACTTAAAATAGTTTTCTTGTAAACATCTAGATGTTCCAATGCAATTCCAGTTCCTTTTGCAACACAAAATATAGCATCTTCTGCTAATGTAGCTTTTACTCCTGTTTTTCTATAAACCAAATCAGGTAGATTTCTTAACATTGAAGAACCTCCTGTCATAGTTATACCATTATCAATTATATCAGATGCAATCTCTGGCGGAGTTTCTTGAAGGACAGTTTTTATAGCTTTTATTATTTGTTTTAATTCAGTATCAATAGATTTCACAATTTCATTTGTACCAACTTGTACAGAACGTGGTAACCCTTGAATAAAATCACGTCCTTTAATTGTTACTCTTAATTCTTCTTCAAGAATAACTGCTGCACCAATTTTTATTTTTACTTCCTCGGCCGTTCTATCACCTATAGCTAAGTTGAATGTTTTTTTAATATAATCCGCAATTGCTTGATCTATTTTATTTCCAGCACATTTAACAGAAGTAGATGCAACAATTCCACCAAGCGATATAACTGCAACATCTGTTGTTCCACCACCTATATCTACGATCATATGACCTTTTGATTCATGAATAGGAATACCAGCGCCTATTGCAGCTAAAATTGGTTCTTTAACAACATAAGCATTTTTTGCCCCCGCTCTAATTGCCGCTTCAACAACAGCTCTTCTTTCAGTAGATGTAACTCCTGCGGGAACAGAAACCATAACATCTGGTTTAAAAAGATTAAATTTACCCAATGCTTTATTTATAAAATACCTTAACATCGCTTCTGTAACTCTGTAATCTGCTATTACACCATCTTTCATTGGACGATATGTGATAATAGAATCAGGTGTTTTTCCAACCATATCTTTTGCCTCAAAACCAATAGCTAAAATTTTATTATCTTGTTCAGAAACAGCCACAACAGAAGGTTCATTTAAAACTACTCCTTTTCCAGGCAAAAATACTAGAGTATTTGCAGTACCTAAATCTATACCTAATTTTTTTGAAAAAATTCCCATAAAGTAAATATATCACAATTTATGATAGAATAAAAACATGAAAGCTGTATCGGTAATTCCGTTTAAAAAAGGAGTCTTAAATGATAATTTAACGTATTTTTCAGCAAAAGATATACCTGATGGTAGCATCGTAAGCATATCAATACGCAATAAAAAAATATTGGGTCTTACTATATCTTCAGAAGAAGTTGTAAATATAAAATCAAAAATAAAGGAACTTGATTTTGATTTAAAAAAAATAATAGACGTAAAAGGTATATCTATTTTTAGAAAAGAATTTCTAGACTCAGCAATTTTAGCTAGTAAATATTTTGCATCAAATAAAAGCAATTTGATTTCTTTTGTAATACCATCAGCCTTTAAAGAGGGATACGATAAAATATCTAAAATAATAAATGGAACACAAAAAGAAAATGCATTTGAAAAAAAAGAAATATTAAAAATGAAACCAGAAAAATTACTTTTTCAAGCACCCTTTTCTGAAAGAATATCTTTTTATAAAACATTAATTCGTGAATCTTTTGCAAAGAAAAAATCAATTTTTATAGTATTACCTACAGAGCATGATATAGATATTTTTTCTGAATCATTATTCAAAGGTATTGAAAATTTTGCAATATCAATACATGGAGGACTAACTCACAAAAAACAAATTGAGAATATGGAAAAGATATTGACATCAGAGCATCCAATGCTAATACTCGGTACAGTTCCTTACTTATCTATTCCACGTTATGATTTAGAAACAATAATAATTGAAAACGAAAATTCTAGTGCTTATAAAACTATAGGTAAAAACCATTTGGATTTTAGAATTTTTGCAGAAATTTTTGCTTCTAAAATAAATGCAAAATTTATACTAGCAGATTCATTATTACGTTTTGAAACAACAGCAAGAAGAGAAATAGATAATTTTAGTGAAATACATCCTTTGTCTTTTAGGCTAAATTTTAATGGAGAAATAGAATTTCCTCCAAAAACAGACAGCAAATTTAAAATTTTGACAAATGAAACCTTAAAAGAAATACAAAACTCTATAGCAAAAAAGGAAAATGTATTTATTTTTACCCTAAGAAAAGGTTTAGCTACAACAACAATATGCAAAGATTGCAATGAAACTGTAAATTGTACTAAATGTATGGCTCCAATAGTGCTTTACTTATCACGAGATGGAAATAAAAGAATGTTCGTTTGCAATAAATGTGGAGAAGAAATGGATCCAAGGACAAGGTGTACAAATTGTGGAGGATGGAATTTAATGCCTTTAGGAATTGGCACACAAACAGTTTTCGAAGAAATAAAAACTTTTTTCCCAGAAAATAAAATATTTAAATTAGATAAAGAATCTGCTAAAACAAAAAAACAAGCAGAAAAAATAGTTGATGATTTTGAAGAATCTTCTGGAGCAATACTTATAGGAACAGAAATGGCATTATTTTATTTAAAAAATAAAATACCACTTTCAATAATTGCTTCTTTCGATTCGCTTTGGAGTATACCAAATTTTAAAATTAGTGAAAAAATTATTCAAATTTTAACTTCCATAATTTCTAAAACTGAAAAAAGATTTATTATAGAAACAAAAAATGAAAAAGATTTAGCAGTAAAATCTATTATAAATGAAAATTTACTTTCTTTCGTAAGAGATGAATTGGAAGATAGAAAAAAATTAGGATATCCTCCATATAAGCGTTTTATTAAAATAACTTATTTTGGCGATAAAGAAAATACAATAAATACAAAAAAAACATTAAGTGAATTTTTTAAAGATTACAACCCAGAAATTTTTAGTGGCTTTATATCAAAACAAAAAAACAAATATATCACTAATATATTAATAAAAGTTGATACAAATAAATGGTCATTACCAGAAATCTCTTCAAAAACATCAATAGATCAGAATCTTTTAAATAAACTAATTTCCCTACCACCATCATTTTATATAAATATTGATCCTGAAGATTTATTATAAAAAAAGCTGAGTCTAATTAGACTCAGCGTATTCATTAATTCGCACAGCTTTCAGAATCTGTAAATTAGGAAAATATTTTTTTAGAGTTCTAAATTGTTTTTCGCAAAAATTGCTCTGATTATAATAACCAAACCTTAAATTTATTGCGACTAAAATTATAGAAGACCAATCCTCTCCAAAAAAAACTTTTTCCCAATCAAAATTGTCCAACATTTCAGTGTCAACTGATTCTATTTTTTTCAATCCACTAAAAATAGTTTTAGCTTTTTCTATATCGGACAAACCAAAATTATTTCCAATAGCAGACAACGTAAAAATCACGAGAGATTTAATTCCTAATAATGCTGACTTGATTTCTTTGTTCTCTTCTAATGAAAATTCTCTTTTTTCTAAAATTGCCATTTTTTATTTAGTTTTCAATTGGTTAAACAAAAATTCGTTGACTATCCCAAAAATCTAGAAGGTTCTTGGGACAGTCAACAAAATGTTACCATTACTATTTTCTTATATCTTACCACTAGCAGACAGAATCGTCAATTTTCTTCTTAAAATAAATAAATAACAAAATTTAAAATACTAAAACAGTAAATTCACCTTTTTGTTTGATTGGGTTTTTAATTAGATATTCTAAAAGTTCAGCTGGACTTCCATTTTTAAATTCTTCATAAATTTTTGTAATTTCTCTAGCCATACAAACTTTTTTATTTGGACAAAAATTATTTAGAGATTCTAAGGTTTTTAAAATTCTATGCGTAGACTCGTAAAAAACAATTGTTCTTTTTGCTTCAGCTATTTCTTTAAATATAGTTTCTCTCCCCTTTTTATGTGGAAGAAAGCCAATAAATGTAAATTCATGAGTTGGAAGTCCGGACGCTGACAATGCAGATATAACAGCAGATGCACCAGGGATTGGAATTATTTGTACATCATCAAATTTTTCTTTTATTTTAGAAATAAGCATTGCACCAGGATCAGATATTGTTGGTGTGCCTGCATCTGACACAAGAGCTAAATTTTTCCCCTCTTTCAATAATTCAAAAATTTTATCCATCTTGGATAATTTACTTTGAGCGTGATAGCTCATAGTTTTATTTTTTATTTCATATTTATCTAAAAGATTTTTTGTTGTTCTAGTGTCTTCACATAAAATTAAATCAACCTCTTTCAAGACCCTAATAGCACGTAGTGTGATATCTTCCATATTTCCAATTGGAGTTGCAACAACATAAAATTTACTCATATTTTGAGTATAACAAAAATTTCTCTGTATACGAAAAATTTTATTCTTGACAACTTGGTATAAATCTGATTAAATTGAAACAAGTAAAAAATTGTTCCATAACATAAAAAGAAGCCTATGAAAAAGATTATTCTGTTTTTTCCGATTTTTCTCTTTTCCATTGCCCTTTTCGCACAAGGAAAAGCTTTGAGCATCTATGAGCTTGAAGAAAAAAATCTTTCAATTGCAAAAATTGATGAAGTCTACCGAAACGGAATACCTGATTCTGACATCAAAAAATCAGTATTCCAGAAAAATTATTTCGATTCCGTTGTATTCCCTAAAAGGAATGATTTCCTTAATCAAATTGGCTACTACCTACAACAAAATGGTTTCCGCTGGGGAGGACTATCAAACTGCTGGACTAAAATATGTTTCAGCACGGACGGCTCTGTCGAATACTTTATCTATAATTTTTTTAACCCGATAAATGCAGAGAAAGAAAAAAAATTCAAAGAACTGCTCGAGAAATTTTTTAATGAAAATAAGTTTCTTCCCGGACCAGAAAAATTTTATCTATGTGGCAGAGTCATATGGAGAGACTGACAGACTGATATATCAAAACAGTAGTAGAGTCTTAATGAAAAAACGCCATGTCAAATATCAAATTCGACTAGGCGTTTTTTATTTTAAATGATTATTTTCTTTGATATCTTCCAAAAAATTCTGATTTTTCTACAATATGACCCTTCATTGCGCTCAATAATTCTTCCTTCATTGTGTTTTCTTTAAGAGAAAGTATTGTATCAAGAGCATATAATTTAAAGAAGTAACGATGTGAACCTGAAGGTGGACATGGTCCTTCATATTCATTTTTATCAGAACTATTTAATCCAACAACAGCACCTTCTGGAGTACTATCTTGACTTATTTCAGTTATTTCAGGAGAAATATTCCACAATAGCCAATGAACCCATGTTCTAATTGGAGCGTCAGGGTCTTCCATAATCAATGCTAAACTTTTTGCTTTCTGTGGAACATTTTTAAACAAAAGTTGTGGATTTATATTTTCTCCATCACAAGTAAAACGACTTGGAATACTGTTTCCATTCGAGAAAGCAAAACTTTCTATTTTCATGGTTACATGCTCCATACTGAAATTATAAAAAATGTATTCATTTTGTGCAAGCAAAATAATCACATTTGCGAACATTAAAATAAAGCTGTTATAAAAGCCTTTTAATTATGAATTTATTGTTATAGTTTAAGAGATAACTATTATTATATTATTCTTCTATATCAGCTAAAATTATGACACTGCTTCCTTTTCTTACCTCAACAACACCACTTAATACTTTAAATATTTTATTTTGTTCACCATCTTTTGTTTTTACAATAATTTGTCCTTTTGCCAATGCAGAAACCAACTGAATATGTCCAGGCAAAATTTCTATTATTCCAGTTTGAGTAGAGGCAAATACTGCTTCAGCATCTCCCTCGTAAACTATTTTTTCTTTTGATATAACTGTTACTTTTAAAGTATGCATTGTTTTTGGAAATTAAATTTAAAGAATTTATTTTTTATTTTCTTCAGTAAGAACATCTTCTATATTTCCTTTCATATAAAAAGCTTGTTCTGAAACATGATCATATTTTCCTTCCAAGATTCCTTCAAATGCTTTTATTGAATCTTCAACAGAAACATATTTTCCTGGTCGTCCTGTAAATTGTTCAGCAACGAAACATGGTTGTGAAAGGAATTTTTGAACTTTTCTTGCACGAGATACTGCAAGCTTGTCATCGTCTGATAATTCATCCATACCCAAGATTGCAATAATATCTTGCAAGTCCTTATATCTCTGCAAAATTTTCTGTATATTTCTTGCAACATTATAATGTCTTTCACCGACAATATTTGGATCCAAAATTGTAGAAGTAGAGTCAAGTGGATCAACTGCTGGATAAATACCAAGCTCAGACAATGGACGAGAAAGCACAACAGTAGAGTCTAGGTGAGAAAATGTAGTAGCAGGAGCAGGGTCTGTTAAGTCATCTGCTGGCACATAAACTGCCTGAACAGATGTAATAGAACCTTTATCTGTTGAAGTAATACGTTCTTGCAAATTTCCCATTTCTGATGCAAGAGTTGGTTGATATCCCACAGCTGAAGGCACACGACCAAGCAATGCGGAAACCTCAGAACCTGCTTGAGTAAATCGGAAAATATTATCCATGAACAAAAGCAAATCTTTTCCTTCTTCATCACGAAAATATTCAGCCATTGTAAGAGCAGACAAAGCAACACGTGCACGAGCACCTGGTGGTTCATTCATTTGTCCAAAGACTAGCATTGTTTTATTAAGCACTCCTGATTCTTCCATTTCTCTATATAAGTCATTTCCTTCACGAGTTCTTTCTCCGACTCCAGCAAAAACAGAATATCCTCCGTGTTCAGATGCAATATTTCTTATAAGCTCTTGAATAACGACAGTCTTTCCAACTCCTGCACCACCGAAAAGTCCAACCTTTCCTCCTTTTAAGAAAGGACACATAAGGTCAATAACTTTAATTCCTGTTTCCAAAACTTCAGTTTTTGGAGACTGTTGTGCAAATGTAGGAGCTTTTCTATGAATAGGTAATTTTTTAGAATTTTTTGGAGCAGGTTTTTCATCAATTGGATTTCCAACGACATCAAACATTCTTCCTAGTGTTTCTTTTCCAACTGGAACAGAAATAGGAGCACCTGTATCTACAACTTCATCTCCACGAGAAAGTCCATCTGTTGAAGTCATAGCAATTGTTCTTACTTCACTTAAACCTAAATGACCAGCTACTTCAAGCACCAAGTCAGTCTTTCCTTCACGCTTTACTGTTAGCGCACTCAAAAGTTCTGGCAATTCGCCTTCAAATCTTACATCTACGACCGCTCCTATAATTTGTGATATTTTTCCTTTTTGCATCCTATTTTTAAAATTTACTTTTAATAATTACGACTTGTTATTTTTTTAATTAATTATTTGCTAATGCTTCTGCTCCACCAACAATTTCTGAAAGTTCTCTCGTTATACCATCTTGTCTTGCATGATTGTATTGTAATGTTAAAGAATGTAATATTGCAGTTGCGCTGTCTTCAGCATTCTTCATTGCAAACATACGAGCAGAGTGTTCTGACGCAAAAGCTTCAGCAAGAGTTTGATAAATAACTACATCAACTAATCCTGGTAAAATATTTCCTAAAATTGTATTTAAATCTGGTTCAAATTTATAATCAGTAAAATCAAAATTTGATATTTTTCCAGCTGTTTCTTCTCCAGAAAGTACTTCAGTTGAAGATACTTCCAAAATATTTTTTATAGTTTCAACACTTATTGGAAAAATTTCTCTCAAAACTGGTTTGTATATTGTGGATTTTAAAAATTCAGTATATAAAATTTTTATACTAGAAAAATTACCTTCTGTAAATTCGTGAGCAAGCAAAGCAGATAATTCTCTAGTTTGTTCAATTGAAGAAGCTTCAGAAAAAGTAATGAAACTGGCAAAATTTTGTATTCCTAATTTTTTACAAATTTTTTCGGCATGTTTACCTATAGTTACTGATTGTATTTCTTTATTATTTGTTTCTTTTCTATTTACATAAGAAGAGAGGGCTTTAAATAAATTTGTATGATAACCACCACAAAGTCCTTTATTACTTGCAACAACTATAATCAATTCTTTATTTGATACCTCTGCCTTTTTTGAAACTAACATTAAAAGATTAGAAACATTTTTATCTTTTGATAAATTAACCAAAAGCTCTAAAGCATAATGGGAATAAGAACGTGAAGAAAGCGCCTGATCAACAGCACGACGCATTTTAGAAACAGAAACCATCTCCATTGTTTTGGTGATTTTTCCAATGCTTCCAACTGACTTTATCTTCTGTTTTATTGCTTTAGTTGCTAATGGCATAAAATAAATTAATTTCCCATAAATTCTTTTATTGTATCTTTCAATTCTTTTTCAATTTTCTCATTCCAATCTTTAACTAATTCAACAAGAAAATTCTTTTTTGATCTTTCTAAGAAAGCATAAAAGTTTTCTTCCCATGCTTTAATTTCTGTAACTTCTAATTCATCTAAGTAACCTTCGTTAACAGCATAAATAGAACAAATTTGTTTAGCAACAGGTATTGGAGAATATTGATCTTGTTTCATAAGTTCTGTAACTCTCCTACCTCTACCAATTGCTTTTTTGGTTTCTTGATCAAGGTCGGAATCAAATTGAGCAAAAGATTCCATCTCACGAAACTGTGCCATAGCCAATTTCATTTTACCTGCAACTTTTTTCATTGACTTAATTTGAGCAGAAGAACCTACACGAGATACAGAAAGACCAGCATTAATTGCAGGACGAATTCCTTTATAAAAAAGACCTGTCTCCAAGAAAATTTGTCCATCTGTAATAGAAATAACATTTGTAGGAATATATGCTGACAAGTCTCCAGCTTGAGTTTCAATAATAGGCAAAGCTGTTATTGAACCTCCTCCATAATTTTTATTTAAACGACAAGCTCTCTCTAGCAAACGTGAATGTAGATAAAAAACATCTCCAGGATATGCTTCACGACCTGGTGGACGACGCAAGAGAAGAGAAATCTCTCTGTATGCTACAGAATGTTTAGAAAGATCATCATAAATTATTAAAACATCTTTTCCTTTATCAGAAAAATATTCAGCTAATGCACATCCAGAATAAGGAGCAAGATAAGAAAATGCTGGACCATCTGCAGCACCAGCAGAAACAACAATTGTGTAATCCATTGCTCCAGATTCACGCAATTTTGAAACGATACGAGCAACTTTTGATTGCTTTTGTGAAATAGCAACATAGATACAAATTAAATTTTGTCCTTTTTGATTTATTATTGTATCAATAGCAATAGCAGTTTTTCCTGTCTGTCTGTCACCAATGATAAGTTCACGCTGTCCACGACCAATAGGTATCATAGCGTCTATTGATTTAATACCTGTCTGAACAGGAGTCTTAACTGGTTCACGTGTCATAACACCAGGAGCAATTTTTTCAACAGGATAAAAAGTATTTTCTTTTATAGCACCAGCTTCATCTATTGGAGCACCTAATGGATTTACAACTCTTCCAATAAAATTTTCACCTACAGGAATGGAAAGAATTTTGTTAGTTCTTTTTACTGTTTCACCTTCTTTGATTTTTGAAAAATCTCCGAGCACAATAGCACCAATAGAATCTTCTTCAAGGTTAAGCGCAAGTCCAACCGCACCTGATTCAAATGAAACCATTTCAGAAGACTGACATTTTGCAAGACCAGAAATTTTTGCAATTCCGTCTGCAATACTCATAACGGTTCCATATTCATAACTATCAGCTCCTCCTTGGAAACCTGCAATTCTCTTTTTTAAATTTTCTATTGTTGTATTCGCGCTCATAATTTTTCTTATCCGCAATAGCGGAATTTTTTAATTTGTAATATTTTTTTCCAACTTTTTTAATCCTGTTAATATGGATGAATCATATATAACTCCATTCCATTTTGCTCTGAATCCGCCAATAAGTTCTTTTTTTATTTTTACAACTTCTGGTAGATTTTCGGCTTTCAAATATTTTTTTATTCCATTTACCGTATCATTTTTAATTTCGTGTGCAACTTCTATTTGAATACCCTTTTTCTCACGATCTTGCTCTATAATTTTTTCAAAATGATATAGAACAGAAGGCAACTGTGCTTGCAAATTTCTTTTTTCTATAAAATCAAAAAACTTAGCATCTAGATTTTCTATTTTCTTTTCAGACAACTCGAATAATGCACGAGCTAGTTGTTTTGATTTAATCATAATATTATTTACGAATCATTGCCTTAATAATATCTTCCCCTTTTCCTTCGGAAACATAACCTTCCATTATTTTTCTAACACCATCTTTAATAAGTTCGCCTGCTTCTTTTCTTACTTCCTCCTCAGCATTCTTTTTTTCTTTTCCTGCATCAAGTTTTGCTTGCTTAATTATTTCTTCTTTTTCGATGCTAGCTTTTTCTTTTGCTTCTTTGATAATTTCTTTACCATCAGCTTGTGAAGTAGCTAAAATGCTTTTTGCATTTTCTTTAGCTTCTTTAACTATTTCTTCTTTCTTTATATTTGCATTCGCAACATCAGATTCAGCTTTTTTTGCATTATCAAGCCCTGTTGTAATTTCTTTTGTTCTATCTGAAATAAGCTTACTAAGTGGTTTTGCAGCAATAAAATAAAGAGCTAGAAAAACCAAGCCGAAGTTTATCAACTGAGCAATCATTAATTTCCAATCTATGTGAAATGTACTAATTAATTCTTCCATTCTTTTTGAATAAATTATTTAATTGAAAATGCTATAACCAAACCATAAATTGCAACCGCTTCAGCGAAAGCAGAAATAATAAGCATTGGAACAAGAATTTTTCCTGTTGCTTCTGGATTTCTTCCGATTGCTTCCATAGCTTTAGCACCGATCATACCAATACCTAAAGCTGCACCGATAGCTGAAAGTCCTATTGCAAGAGCTTTTGCTAATGGAGCTAAATTTACGACTGAACTAACTATTGTTTCTTCCATTTTTTTATTTTTATCCCTTATTGGGATGTTAATTAATAACTAATAATAATTGACCTTTTAATAATAATTTAAACACTCGCTAATCCCTTATTTTTATTTTCCTCATGACTTTCATCTTCTCCGTGATCCTGTGACGCTATTGTAAAGTATACTGTTGTAAGCAAAGCAAAAATCAAAGCCTGTATAAGTCCAATAAATACTTCCAAGAAAAGAAACGGCCCTGGAACTATAAAAGCACATATCGCTGACATTGAAGCCAAAAGGACTTCTCCAGCAAATACATTACCAAACAATCGAAAAGAAAGTGAGGCAACTTTCGCTATTTCGCCAATAAGTTCAAGAATACCAACAAAAAAACTAATTGGTGCAACGATTAATACAGAAGGATCTTTCCAAACTTTTGTAAATATTGATCCTAATGCTTCAAGATTAACATATTTATTGAAAAGTTTCCAAATTCCAACAATGCACATTCCAAAAATATTTGATCCTATTACAACCATGAAACTAAGAATCAATGTAGTATTTATATCTGCAGTTCCTGAACGCAAAAAAGGAACAAATGTTGAAGATGCTCCTTCTTTAACCAATAAACCCATAGAACCTAATATTGGAAACAATCCAAGCCAGTTACTTATTAAAACGAAAATAAAAAGAGAGAATGCTAATGGAAAAACTTTTTTTGAAATTTTTCTATCATTTGTAACTTGATCTACTAAAGATAAAGCTCCTTCTAAAACTACTTCACAAACATGTTGGAATTTACCGGGAATCTTTTTTAATTTTAATCTAATTATTACGGAAAAAATTATTATTATTAAAACTGTAAGCCATGAAGTAATCAATGAATTCGTAACTTCAAAATTTCCTATACTAAAAATCGGTTCGGCATAAATTGTTACATCGTGACTTATTTCTGTTGTAGTGTTTTGTTGTGTTGTATTTTCTTCCATTATTTTAAATTTTAAATACTATCAATATCCTGCTCTTTTTTTTCTGATACTTCTAATCCTTTTTTGTATTTCTTAATTTCACGATAAATTCCAAAACAAGTTATTAAAAAACCAACAATAATAAATAAAAAGAAAATTGACTGACTTTGGAATGTTTTTGTAACAAATTTTCCTCCAAAGACAGCTAGTATTAAAGGTAAAACTATCCAAGAAGTGGTTTTAGCATAAAAAACTATCATAGGCTTCCAGAAGCCAAATCCATTTTGGTGTTTAATAGTATCTTTTTTACTTAAATCTTTATCTTTTTCTTCCATATTATTAGCAATCTAAATAACAAGAAAAGAAAAGCTCAACGAGCTTTGAATGCATTATAAACGATTTTATATAAAGATGCAATTCCCAATAAAAAAGACTGAAAATAGCGTTTTTAGTATATTTTTACTCCGATTTTATCTCGCACTTCGTCCATTTTTGTCGATGCGATTTTTTTTGCTCGTTCGCTTCCCTCTTTTAAAATTTCTATAACTTTTGGAATATCTTTCGATAATTCTTTTCTTCTTTCTCGCATTGGAGAAATAAATTTTTCAAGATCTTCTATCAAAAGTTCTTTCATTTTTTTGTAACTTCCATTCATTTCTTTATATACTTTTTTAAGTTCTTCTTCGGGTCGTAAAAGTTTATGTATTGCAAAAACATTTTCCGGAATACTGTTTCCTGAATCAGTAACAATTTTCATTACACATTTTTTTATTTCATCATATTCGGCAAAAAGTGGAATAACGTTTCCATAGCTTTTTGACATTTTTCTACCATCTAATCCTGGTACTACAGAAACACTTTTAATAATCATTGGTTCTGGCAATTTAAAAGTCTCTCCAAAAACTCGATTAAATTTTAGAGCAGTGTCTCGTGCATATTCAACATGCTGTTTTTGATCTTGTCCTACTGGAACAATATCAGCACTATAGAGCAAAATATCTGCTGCCATTAACATAGGATAATTAAATGTTCCAACATTTATCTCTTTATCTTTTGCTAATGCATCTTTGTAAGCATGCGATCTTTGCAAATATGGCATAGTAGTAATCGCATCAAAAATCCAAGTAAGTTCTGTGTGTTCACTAATATCTGATTGTTTAAAAATTATAACTTTTTCTGGATCTAAACCGATTGCCAAATAATCAAGTAAAATATCAACTATAATCTTCTGCATTTCTTTTCTATCTTGAATAAGATTTAGAGCATGATAATCAGCGATAAAGACATAGCTTTCATAATCCTTTGATAAATCCACAAACTGTTTCATCGCACCAAAATAATTACCTATATGACATATTCCAGTAGGTTTAACACCAGATAATAATATCTTTTTTACCATATTTTAATAATATCATACTTGTCCCCATTTTAATAACAGTTTGCACACTTTTTGAGCTTGGAGTATTTTTGTGTCATGCTAGAATGCTTTTATGCCAAAGATAACAAAAAGTGGTGTTCGAATTCCTCCTCAAAGTATTGATTCAGAGAAAGCAGTATTGGGTTCAATAATGCTTCGTAAGGATGCAATACATGAAATTGAAGACATAATTACTCCGGATTCTTTTTATGCTGAAAAACATAAAATTATTTTTCAAGCAATGCTTGATTTATATTTGAAAAATGAACCAATAGACATGCTTTCTCTTTCTACTAAACTTGGTGAAAAAAAATTACTTGATTCTATTGGTGGTAATCAATATCTCGCTGAAGTAGCAAATGGTGTTCCATCATCAACAAATATAAAACATTACGCAAATATTGTTCAGAAAAAATTTATATTGCGAAGTTTGATAGATGCAGCTGATTATGTTTCAGAACTTGCATTTGAAGAAAATGATGAACACATGGATGATATTTTAGACAAAGCAGAAAAAAAAGTTTTTAGTGTTGTATCTTCTCCAAAAAATCAAAAGTTTACGAGTCTAAAAGACGCTTTACCAGAAGCATTTGAACGTTTAGAAAAATTACACGAGCACAAAGATTCATTGCGTGGTGTTCCTACGGGATTCCATGATTTGGATAATATTCTTTCTGGTTTTCAAAAGTCAGATTTGATTATTCTTGCTGCAAGACCATCTATGGGAAAAACTACACTTGCTCTTGATATAGCCAGAATGTCAGCAATACAACACGATAAGTCTATTGGAATTTTCTCTCTTGAAATGTCTTCTCAACAATTAGTAGACAGAATGCTTGCTGCTGAATCAAGAGTTAATGCGTGGAATTTGCGAACAGGTCGCCTATCAGGTGATAATGATTTTTCTAAACTTAGAGATTCTCTTGATAAATTATCTAAAGCAAAAATTTATATTGATGACCAACCAGGTAATTCTATTGTTAGAATGAAAGCTACTGCACGCAGATTAAAAGCCGAAAAAGGACTTGATATGATTATCGTTGACTATTTGCAACTTATGACTACATCTAAAAATTACGATTCTATGGTAAATCAAGTTACTGAAATCTCTAGATCATTAAAGAGTTTAGCAAAAGAATTAGATGTTCCAGTGCTTGCTCTTTCCCAACTTTCCAGAGCAGTGGAATCTCGTGGAGGAAGACCTAGACTTTCTGATCTTCGAGACTCTGGATCAATCGAACAGGACGCAGATGTTGTAATGTTTATTCATAGAGAAGATAAAGGAAAAGATGAATCAGAAAAAACAAATATAGCAGAGATTATGATTGAAAAACATAGAAATGGACCGACTGGTAAAATTGAATTATATTTCGACGAAAAGACTACTACGTTCTTAAGTTTGGAAAAAAGTAGCATAAGCGAATTCTCAGCTGCAAAAATTTCTGACTCGTTAGATGAATTCTAAAAAATGTGGACTAATCCTTATCTATACAATCTGATATAATCATCTTATGGACACGATAGAAAAACTAACAGAAATATTTAAAGAATTTCCAGGAATTGGAGAAAGACAAGCAAAACGTTTTGTTTATTTTTTAATGTCTAAAAATCAAAGTTACGTTGAAAATTTTCTTCTTTTAATAAAAGATTTAAAGAAAGAGATAACACAATGCAAGGAATGTTTTAGATTTTTTATTGTAAAAAATAATGAAAATAAAATTTGTGATATTTGTTCCAGTCCACATACCGATAATTCCATCTTGATGATAGTTGAAAAAGATTCAGATTTTGAAAGTATAAAAAAAAGTAGAAGTTATCACGGAAAATATTTTATTTTAGGAGGATTAGTACCAATAGTAGAAAAGAATACTAAAAGTAGAATACGCGTAAATGAACTTATACAAAAAATAAAAAAAGATGGAAAAGAATTAAAAGAAATTATATTGGCATTTTCTTTAAGTCCACAAGGAGACCACACTGATCTTTATATTAGAAGTGAAATTAAAAATATCACAGAATTATTTGGAATTAAAATATCATCCTTAGGGCGTGGCCTTTCTACTGGTACAGAACTTGAATATTCGGACAATGACACAATAAAAAATGCTCTTAAAAATAGACAATAAAAAATCCACTTAAAGCGGATTTTTTATTTTATAGAAATTATTTTTATTTTAAAGAATGGCTGGCGGTGTCCATTGCGTTTTAGATAACGAGACTTTTGTTTATATTTTACAACTAGAACTTTCCTACTTCTTCCAATTTCAAGAATTTCAGCATCTACTTTTGCTCCTGCTATATAAGGTGTACCAATTGTTGTATCTTTTCCATCATCAACTAAAAGAACATTATCAAAAGATATTTTATCTCCTTTCTTGTATTCCCCTTTTATTTTTTCAATAGAGAGAACACTGTCCTTTGAGACCTTGTATTGTTTTCCGCCTGTTTTTATTACTGCAAATTCCATGAAACCTATATTACACGATAATTCTTAAAAAAGCAACTCTGGCTATAAAAAAAGCTTTGTACTGGGCTTTCTTTTTGTTATAATGACCAATATGCCAATAAACACAACTCAAAAGTATTTCTTTTTTGGTTTATTATTTTTAACATTAATTTTTGCCTTTTTTATATTCCGCCCTTTCTGGATTGTTCTTGCACTAGGAGCTTCTTTTGCTATTGTTTTATTGCCAATTAATAACTGGTTTAAAAAACAACATTTTTCAAACTGGCTTTCATCACTTCTTTCTGTAATTATATTTATAGTATTAATTTGTGGTCCCCTCTTTGGTATTGGTGTAATTGTTTTTAATCAATCTCAGAATGTTTATCAGATTGTTGGAAATGGAGAAAAAATTGGTCCATTTCTTGAAAATATAAACGACACTATAAACAACTATCTACCAAATGGAATTTCTTTTAATCTAAATGAAAAAATTTCTAATTTTATTTCTTTAATATCAAGTAATGTAGCAAAAATATTCAGCACCACGCTTTCAACAGCATTTTCTTTTTTGCTTTTACTTTTGTCTATTTTCTATTTCTTAAAAGATGGACATAAATGGAAAGATTCTTTGATTGCATTAAGTCCAATGTCTGATAGAAATGATCAAAAAATAATTACAAGATTAAAAAAAACAGTAAATGGTGTTATTAAAGGATATCTTTTTATCGCTCTATGCCAAGGACTTTTAATGGGCATAGGATTGGCTTTCTTTGGAGTACCAAATCCTGCACTTTGGGGAGTAATTGCAGCTATTGCTTCTTTTATACCTACTGTGGGTACAGCATTAGTGTCAGTACCAGCAGTAATTTTTCTTTATGCTACAGGACATACAATAGAAGCAATTGGAATGCTTGTATGGGCTGTTGTGCTTGTTGGATTAATTGATAATTTATTAAGTCCTTTTGTTATAGGAAAAAATATAAAAATTCCAGAATTTATTATTCTATTTTCAGTATTGGGTGGAATTGCACTTCTCGGTCCTGTTGGTATTTTAATTGGACCTTTAGTAGTAAGTTTGCTTTATACTTTAATTTCAATATATCAAGACGATTTTAAAGATAATACATTTTAGATAAAATGGCATTAAAATTCTACAATACAATAACTAGAGAAAAAGAAAATTTTTATCCAATAAATAAAGACGAGGTAAAAATGTATAGTTGTGGACCAACAGTATATAATTACCCACACATTGGAAACTATAGAGCATATATTTTTGCTGATGTTTTAAAAAGAACTCTTTTGTATGAGGGTTTTAATGTAAAACATATAATGAATATCACAGATGTTGACGATAAAACCATTCGTGATTCTCAGAAAGAAAAAAAATCTTTAAAAGAATTTACAGAATTTTTTACTGAAGAATTTTTAAAAGATATAAAGTCTTTAAACATAATCAGCCCGACTAAATTCACAAAAGCTACCGATTATATAAAAGACATGGTAGAGATAATAGAAAAGCTATTAGAAAAAGGAATTGCTTACAAAAGTTCAGACGGTAGTATTTATTTTGATATAAAAAAATATGGAAAGTATGGAGAGTTATCACATATGAATTTATCAGATTTAAAAGAAAATGCATCTGGCAGAGTTGCTTCTGATGAATATGAAAAGGAAAATGTGCAGGATTTTGCATTATGGAAAGCTTATGATGAAAAAGATGGAAATATTTTTTGGGATACAAGTATTGGAAAAGGACGACCGGGTTGGCATATAGAATGTTCAGCTATGTCAATGAAAAATCTTGGAGAAGAAATAGATATTCACACTGGCGGAGTTGATAATATTTTTCCACATCATGAAAATGAAAAAGCTCAATCTGAAGCAAGTACAGGAAAACAATTTGTAAAATACTGGATGCACAATGAATGGGTATTAGTTGATCAAAAAAAGATGTCAAAGTCTGAAAAGAATTTTTTCATCTTAAAAGATATTACAGAAAAAGGAATAAACCCAATAGCTTATAGGTTTTGGCTTTTAATGGCAAATTACAGAACAAGAGTAAATTTCATTTGGGAAGCATTAAAAGCATCAGAAGTTGCTCTAAAAAGACTTTACAGACTTTATTTAGATCTTGGAGAACAAATTGGTATAGTAGATGAAAATTATAAGAAAAAATTTAAAGAATATATTGAAGATGATTTGGATACACCACGAGCAATACCACTTCTATGGGATTTAATAAAAGACGAAAAAATTTCTAATCAAGACAAGAAAGCAACTATTTTGGACTTTGATAAAATTTTGGGTTTAGGTTTTGAAAATTTAAAAGAAGAAATTGCTACCGAAATTCCTGAAGAAATTAAAAAAATTGCAGAAGAAAGAGAAAAAGCACGAAAAGAGAAAGACTATAAAAAATCAGACGAATTGCGAGCAAAAATAAATTCTTTAGGTTATGAAATAAAAGACTTGCCTGAAGGTTATAAAATAAAAAATATATAGTATTTTATTTTTCCCAAGAAAAATCAGATCGTCCAAAATGGCCCCAACGAGCAGTATCAGCAAATTTTGTATTTTCTAAATTTAAAGTTTCTTTTATTCCTTTTGGCGTTAAGTCATATCCTTCAATTTTTATTTCTTTACCATCTAATACAGCAACAGCCATAACTGGCTCTGGTTTTCCTATTGCATATGCAAGTTTAACAAATACTTCTTTAGCAATTCCTTTTTTTATAAAATCAACTGCAATTTTTCTTGCCATGTAAGCTCCACTTCTGTCTACTTTTGTATAATCTTTCCCAGAGAATGATCCACCACCGATTGGCAATTCTGGACCATAATTATCTATAACAAGTTTCCTACCTGACAAACCAGTATCTGAATCAAAGCTTCCTATTGTCCATTCACCAGCTGGATTAATTAAATATTCATTTGCTTTTATAATATTTTGTACAAGTGGTAGAAGATCTTCATTTTTTGAATTTTGAAAACTTACAATTACCGTTTCAACAACATCTCCATTTAAGGTTACCTGCACTTTGCCATCATGTGGATACTTTTCATAAACTTTCTGACATAAATTTCTAGCAAGTTCATACTCACGTGGCATCATAGATACTGTTTCAGTAGTTGCATATCCTTTCATTATTCCTTGATCTCCAGCTCCACCAATATCAACACCACGAGCTATATCTGAACTCTGTTTTGACAAATTTATTATAACTTTAAAATCCATGCCAATAATATTTTTTACCAAAGATTCTAAATCTGGACTTGCATTACTTGTAACTTCTCCATTTATTACAATTAAATTATGTCCTCCCATAACTTCAATTGCTACACGACTTTCTTTATCTTTTTCTAAATATGCGTCCAAAATAGAATCAGCAATAAAATCACAAATTTTATCTGGATGTCCTGGGCTTACAAACTCTGCTGTTTTTATACTCATAAATATTTTATAAATTATAATTCAGGTTCTTGTTGTGTAATACAATGTATCGCACCACCACCATATATTAAATCTCGACAATCTATGCCAATAACTTCCCTATTTGGAAAACAAGACTTTATTATTTCTATAGCTTTTTTATCATTTTCATCATCAAAAATTGAAACTAAAACAGTACTATTTCCAATATAAAAATTGGCATAAGACACTGGAGCTTTTTTACCACAAAATTCTTTTTCACATTTTTTATATTCCATATGTGGCATTGGTAATTTTATTATTTCAAATTTATTCCCATTTTGATCTGTAGAATTTTCTAAAATTTTATAATTTTCATTTAATCTTTCGTAGTTTTCATCTTCTTTATTTTCTTCATATCCACAAAGAATTTTTAAAGGACTAACAAATCTTGCAATTTCATCAATATGACCATCAGTATGATCATTTACAAGTCCACGTTTCAACCAAATTACTTTTTCTATACCAAGTAATTTTTTGAAAATTAGTTCATTTTCTTCTTTATTTTTTCCAATATTTCTATTTAATAGCAAACATTCTTCAGTAGTCATTAATACGCCATTTCCATTTGATTCTATTGCACCACCCTCAAGAGCAATGCCAGCTTCAATCATTTCTAAATTAATGGGATCTTTTAAGGTTAAAAATACTTTATTATCAGGCAAAAGTTCTGGAAATTTCATTCCATATCCATCATAATTCCATTTTACCCAAGCTTTTTTATTTTCTTTTTTTACAAAAGTAGGACCATAGTCGCGCATCCAAACATCAAAATATTCTACATGAAAAAAAATAATTTTTGATAAATCAATTCCAAACTCTTGCATCATTACTTTAACTTTTTCTTCTTTTTCTTTATTTAAAACCAAAAGTTTTACTGGCTCATCTTTGTGCAAATGAAAAATTATTTGCAAATATATTTTTTCAATATTTTTTATTTTATCTCCAAAATAATCATCATCATTTGGCCAAGCAAGCCAAGTAGCAGAATGTTTCTCCCATTCCCCAGGCATTAAACAATTTTCTTTTGTAATTGCAGTATTCATTTATTTTTTTTTGTAATAGAACTATATGTATCTGTTCTACGATTCTTCATAAAACCCCATTCTGACCCAATAATTTTATTACTTGCTAAATCAATTTTAGCAATAATTGTTTCATCATTGTTGTCTCCAGCTTTTTTTATTATTTTTCCAAAAGAATCACAAATAAATGATTGCCCCCAAAATTTTAATTTATTTTCTATACCAATACGATTTACTGCAACAATATGAAGACTATTTGCAATAGCATGACCACGCATAATAGTTTCCCATGCATCATGCCAGTCACCCTCTTTTTCTTTTACACCCTTAATAGTTCCTATAGCTGTTGGATAAAAAATAATATCAGCTCCTGCAATTTTAACAGATCTAGCTGCCTCTGGAAACCACTGGTCGTAACAAATCAAAACTGCAAATGTTGCATATTTTGTTTTGTAAATTTTATACCCTTCTTTGCTTTCAGTAAAATAATCTTTTTCATAAAATAATGGATCTTGAGGAATATGAATTTTTCTATAGGTTGGCAAAAGTTTTCCATCTATATTTATAACAGCTGCTGAATTATGATATCTACCATTTTTATCTTTTTCAAAAATAGGCACTATTATTACAACTTTATATTTTCTTGCAATTCTAGAAAATACATCTGTTGATTCACCTGGTATTGTTTCATAAAACTTTTCCTTTTTTACATTTTTATATTGCGGAAAATAAGGAGTTTTATAAAGTTCTTGCAAGCAAATAATTTGTGCCCCATTTCTTGCAGCATCTTCTACCATTTGAAAAGTATTTATTAAGTTTTCTTTTAAATCATCGGATACAACACTTTGTACCCCAGCTACTGTTACAAATTTATTTTTCATTTTTTAAATATACCATTTTTTTATGATAAATGGAAAAAATTATAACAATATTTATTACAATTAAATATATGCTAAAAGAATAAATAGGAAAAGACCAATTTTTTATTACTAATAAAGAAAAAATGTTATTTACAATTCCACCTAAATAAACTGAACTAGTTTCTGTATTTGGAAATTTCCATGATTTTATAATTGTTGGGATAGCTGCCAATCCGTCAGATAATATTGCAAAAAGTATTGAAATGTTTAAATTTTTAGTAAGTACATAAATAAATAAAGCTAATACAGCAAATAATCCACAAAGAAGATCAAAAGCATTAATTTTCCAAAAAGCATTTTTCTTAAATAAAGAAATAAGTATAACTAAAAGTGGAGTAAAGCCAGCCATAAAAGTACCAAATATAGAAAGTCCAGCTCCAGCTTTTAATGACAAAATAACACCTACAAAAGGTGCAAGCATCCAAATAAACCATGATACTAGATTTGGTCTGACTCCTTTTTTAAAAATATTCCATATATACCAAATGGTACAAAACAAACTTATAGCTAATCCAATGAAAATAATTTTTTCTGGAAACATAAAATAGTTTTTATATACCTTCTTTCTTTAATTGTTCTACAATTTCGCGTTCCTTGCGAGAAAGTTTGTTTGGCAATTTAATATTAAGTTTGATTAAAAGATCTCCTCGTTTTGTTTTTGAAACAGGAACTCCTTTACCTCGCACTCTAAGTATTTCATTTATTGAAACTCCTTCTGGAATTTTTACTTTTATTTCTCCATCTAAGGTTTCTATTGAATATTCTGTTCCAAGAAGTGCATCAGAAAGTTTTAAATTTAAATTCATTACTAAATTATTTCCTTCACGTTTAAAAACTGGATGAGTAGAAACATTTATTTTTATATAAAGATCACCAGAAGTTCCTTTCAATATGGCTTCACCCATTCCAGACATTCTAATTATTTCTCCATCACGAATTCCTTCTGGTATATCGATAGAAATTTCTTCTTCTTTATTTAACACTCCTGCGCCATGACATTTTTCACATAATTCTTTTGGAACTTGCCCAGAACCAAAACACGTCTCACAAATTTTTGTACTTGAAATTGAACCGAGTATAGTACGTTTTACTTCGTGAATTTTTCCTTGTCCATTACACTTTTTACAAGTTTCCATTTTTGCACCAACTTTTGCTCCTTTACCTCCACACAATGGACAACTAGAAGTTTTTTTAATTAATATTTTTCTATTTACTCCAAAAACTGCATCTTTAAAAGATATCTGTATCTCTGTTGAAATATCGCGTCCTCTTCTTGTTTTATTGCTAGCATTACCCATACCACCTGTAAAAAAATCACTAAAGATATCATTTAAATTTCCAAAATCAAATTCAACTCCACCAGCACCTTGGCCACCTCTTGAAAAACCAGAAAAATCAAAACCTTCAAATCCGCCAAAACCAGATTGACCATACCCACCGGCTCCCTGCATATTTTCAAAACCTGCACCAAATTGGTCATATTTTTCTCTTTTTGCATCATTCGAAAGCACTTGGTAAGCTTCATTTACCTCTTTAAATTTCTTTTCATCACCATCTTTTTTGTCAGGATGATGCTTGTGTGCCAATTTATAAAAAGCCTTTTTTATTTCTTCTTTTGAGGCGTTTTTATTAACACCTAATATTTCATAGTAGTCTTTTTTCATAATATTATTGGGATATTATACCCCATAGCTATTTTTCGTCAAATTTCCAATTAAATCATTGGTTCTGCTTCTTCATTTTTACCATTATTTAAATCATTATCTGCTTCTGTTTCTTCTTCTTCATCTTTTTCTGGGACATCTCCAACATTTTTAGAAAATTCTTTATACTCCTCTTGATAATCTTCTTCGCCCTTTTCTTTTGCCCGTTTTACACCAACATCCTTTTTTTTCTTTCCTTCTATGATTGCTTTTTCTTCTACACTTCTAATTATTGTTGATTCCTCTTCGGCAATTAATTTTGCAGCAGCATCTTTTGAAATTGAATATTTTTTATGAGAAGCAGCAACTATTTCTTCTCTATATGATTTATGAGTTGGTGGCAAAACTCTCAATGTCTCCGCAGAAAATGGATCATAAGATTCTCCATCAATAGTCATTTTGACGTATATTTCTCCAACAGCTAAGTTAATTAAATCTTTAACTTCAAATATAGGCGCAAATTCTGGTTTTAATTTTACTGCATCTTCACCGCCAACTCTAAAACATATAACGCTACCTACATTTCCCAAAACTGCTTGATATACTTTTGGAATAATTTGACCTACATATTGATGTGCAATTGTTAAATTCAATCCATATTTTCTAGCTTCAGATAAAATATTTTCAAAAGTTTGAGTAACTACATTTTGAAACTCATCTACATATAAATAAAAATCCTTACGTTCATTTTCTGGCATAGATGCACGTTCCATTCCTGCTTGTTTGATTTTTGTCAAAAAGATTGAACCAAGAAAACTTGAATTTTCTTCACCTAAACGCCCTTTAGAAAGATTAATCAAAATAATTTTTTCTTCATTCATTAATTTTTCTATATCTATTTTGTTTTCTTTTTGTCCAAAAATATTTCGTAGCAATGGATCTGAAAGAAATTGACCCAATTTATTTACAAGCGGGATAATTGCATCTGTATCAAATTTTTCAGACCAATCTGCAAATTCTATAGCAAAGAATCTTTTAACCATATCGTCTTGAATATATTCAACAACTTTCTGTCTATAGTTTCTATCTGTCAACATTGAAATCATTCCACGCATTGTTGCATGAGGATAATCAAGAAGTGCTAAACAAGTAAATCTAAAAACGTGTTCCAATCTTGGCGTCCAGTTTGCACCAAATTGTTTTTGAAAAACTTCAATCAAACCCTGAGTAAGTTGAAACTTAAACATTGGATCAACATTTGCAAGCGGATTAAATGAAGCTGGAAAATCAACATCAGCTGGATCTATAATACAAACATCTTCAATTCTTTCTTTCGGAATATAATCAAGAATAGCATCTATCACATCTCCATGCGGATCAATTAAACACAAACCATGACCATAAGTAATATCCTGACGAATAAAAAGCTCAAGGAGTTTTGTTTTTCCAACTCCAGACTTTCCGATAATATACATATGCCTTCTTCTGTCCACACGTTTAACACCAAAAATAAATTTCTTTTCTTCTAAAGCCGCAACGTAGTTTGTTCGTCCGATAAAAGAAACCTCTTCTGGTTTAACCTTTCCAAATACAGGTAATTCTGGTGGAGGTGGAGCGTATTTAATTATTTGTACCCTGTTTGGTTTTTGCATATACCTTTATATTTTAATACATTTTTTGTGTTTTTTCAATAGTTATCTAAATATGTCAAAGACGGTCTTTGACATTAATCTTTTGGCTCTATTACAAAGTTTGTCTTGCAATTTTGGCATTTTCTTTTTTCTATTTTATAATCCATATTGATTTAGTAAACTTCTTTTTTATAACAATCATATGTCAAAGACCGTCTTTGACATTAATACGACAAACAATCTCCAACCTATCGGCTGGATAACTGGTTTAGATACTGAGTTTGTTGAATATATTTTTGTTTCTGTATCTAAATCCATATTAGAATAATTTTTATTCAAGAATTTTTCTTAATACGTCTTCTGGCACTTCTCTAATTGTTCCTGTGGGGGAGATTGAAGGATGTGTTTGTGCCTGATTGGGTATATGTTTCACTTCATCTTTTTTTATCTCTTCTTTTTTAACTTCCTCTTGTTTTAGTTCTTCTTTTTTGATTTCTAGAATTTCTTTTGGTATTTCTTTCTGAATAGGTTCTATTATTTTTTCCTGAACTTTTGGCACAAAATTTGTAGTTTCTTTTATGGTCTCTTTCGCTGAAATCAAGTCTTTTAATTTATTCATTTCTTCTGCGCTTGCTGACCTGTCTTTTAATACTGTATTAGAATTTTGGTTTGATATTTTTAAATTATCTAACGACATTGATTCTGCTGTGTTTTTATTTTCAATTTTTATTTCTTCTGTAATATTTACTACTGGTTCAACTTTGTTTTCGTTTAAAGTTTCCGCAAGGGTTTTATTTAAAATTTCTTTTAATGCTAAATTTTCTCCTTTTGCTAAATGAGTACTTTTTTGTTTATTTTTTACAAAAGTATTTTTAGCAAGTTCTTGTTTAGGTTTTTCATTTTTATCAAAAACTTTTTTAATAGCTGAAAATATTCCTGGCCTTGTTCTTTTTTGTTCTTCACCAAAATGTCCCTTATCGGGTCTTTCTGGATATCTTTCTTCTTGAATTTGTCCTTTTTGTTCGAATTCTATTCCCAAATCTGACAATGGTTTAAAAAATTTTGCTTCATCATATCTAATTTGATTTATAGAACCTTTTATAGGTTTTAATTCTCCAGATTTTAATTTAGCTATACACTCCTTACAATATATAGCTCTTCCCGGCTCTGGCTTAAAAGGAACTAAGGTGCCCTTTTTACAAACAGAACATTTTGCTGAAAATTTTTCTACTCCATTTAATGCATCATCATTACCTAATGCCATTCCACTCCAGTTATTTATTTCTCTTTCTACAACCTCTTTTGATTTGCAATATAAAGCACGAGAAGATTTTATAACTTCTTCTGAAATTTTTGGTTCTCCTTTTGTTATTGGTGGCATAGTTTTTGCAGAAAAAGGACGTGATGTTATACCATCAATCATAAGTTTTAAATAAATTTTATAGTTTGGCAAACTAAGAATATCTTGTGGTGTAAATTCTGGATCAAATTCTTTTTCTAAGAAATCTGCGTCATCTGCTCCAACTCGAAATACTATCATCGTACCAACGTTACCAAAAACAGCATCTCGTACTGAAGAACTTTTATCTGATACAAGTTGAGCTGTATATTGATGTGCTACTGTAAGATTAAGTCTATATTTTCTAGCTTCGGATAAAATACCAGCAAAAGAGTCTGTAACAAAATTTTGAAATTCATCAACATAAAGATAAAAATCTTTTCTTTCATCTTCAGGAATACGCACACGTTCCATTGCAGCAAGCTGAATTTTTGTAATAATCATACCTCCTAAAAGAGCAGAATTGTCCTCACCAATACGTCCTTTTGAAACATTAACAAGAAAAATTTTCCCTTCATTCATTATGTCAAAAATATTTATTGTACTTACAGATTGACCAACGACATTTCTTATTATAGAAGTAGATAAAAATTGACCGACTTTATTTTGTATAGGAGCAATAGCTTCATTTCTAAATTTATCTTGCCATGCTTCATATTCATGAACCCAAAAAGTTTTAATAACAGGATCTTTTAAATTAGAAATTATTTTTTGTCTATAATCTTTATCAACAAGCATTCTTTGTATACCAAGAAGAGTTGTACCAGGAGTATCAAGTAAAGCTAAAATTGCATTATTCAAAATATATTCCATTCTGGCACTCCAAGCATTTGCCCAAATTTTTGTAAAAATGCCCATAAGCCCAGAAGCAACTAAATGCTTATATTTAGGATCAATAAGTTCAAGAACATTAAATCCGATATGGTAATCAGGATCTGCTGGATTAAAATAAACAACATCTTTTATTCTATGAGTAGGTATAGCTGCAACTACTTCTTCTACAAGTTCTCCGTGTGGATCAACAACACAAACACCATCACCATTTCTGATGTTTTGAATAATCATATTAAACATAAGAACAGATTTACCTGTTCCTGATTTTCCTAGAATATAAACATGTTGACGTCTATCTTTACGCTTAATACCAAAAAGCTGGTTTTTATCGCGATAACTAGTAGTACCAATATATGTTAATTCATTGTTTATAGGCAATTTTGGCGCTTCCATATTAAAATTATAACATAAATAAACAAACCAAGAAACCCTTTGCACTGTTTAAGTACAAAGGGTTTCCATAATAAATTAGAACTTTATTGTTTTGGTTCTTCTCCTTCTTTTTTATCACCTTCTTTAAATTCAGCATCACGAACCTCTGAACTTTGTTGTTCAGGTGTTGTATTTGAAGAAGCTTGGCCAGCTTTTGCTATAGCCTCTCCGATTTTTGACATTTCTGATGAAAGTTCTTCAACTGCTTTTTTTAGAACTTCTAAATCATTTCCGTCTTTTGCTGTTTTTGCCAAAGATATTTTTTCATTTACACTTTTCTTTACATCCTCTCCTATTTTTGTATCATTTTCCTTAAGAGCTTTCTCAGCTGTGTAAATAGTCATCTCGGCAGTATTTTTTACTTCAACAAATTCATGTTTTTTCTTATCTTCTTCTGCGTGAAGTTCAGCGTCAGCTTGCATTTTTTTAATATCTTCTTCTTTCAATCCAGAACTTGCTTCAATTCTTATTGATTGAACTTTTCCAGAAGCCTTATCTGTAGCTTTAACATTTAATATTCCATTTGCATCAATATCAAAAGTAACTTCTATTTGAGGTAAACCTCTTGGAGATGGTGGAATTCCATCTAGAATAAATCTTCCTAAACTTTTATTATCTGTAGCCATTGGACGTTCTCCTTGAACGATATGAATTTCAACAGAAGTTTGATTATCTGCTGCGGTAGAAAATATTTGAGATTTTGAAGATGGAATTGTTGTATTTCTTTCAACAAGTTTTGTTGCTACACCACCTAGTGTTTCAATTCCAAGTGACAAAGGTATAACATCCAACAAAAGAACATCTCTTACATCTCCTGCAAGAACACCAGCTTGAACTGCAGCACCAAGTGCCACAACTTCATCAGGATTAATAGACATATTTGGAGTTTTTCCAAATAGATTTTTTACTGCATCAACAATTGCAGGCATTCTTGTCTGTCCTCCAACCATTATAATTTCATCTATTTCGTTCATTTTAAATGGTGATGCATTGAGAGCTCTTTTTGTTATTTCAATTGATCTATCAATATATTCTTTTGCTAAAGATTCCAAAGTCGCACGGCTTATTTTCATCAATAGATGCTTTGGTCCAGATGAATCTGAAGTAATAAACGGAATATTTACTTCAGCTTCCATTGTCGTTGAAAGCTCATGTTTTGCTTTTTCAGCTGCTTCTTTTAATCTTTGATGTGCGAGAGGATCTCCAGTTATATCAATTCCACTTTCTTTTTTGAATTCTCCTGCAATATAATCTATGATTTTTCTATCAATATCACCACCTCCCATATGTGAATCTCCATCTGTTGATTTTACTTCAATAACATCATCACCGATTTCCAAAACGGACACATCAAATGTTCCACCACCAAAATCGTAAACTACTATTTTTTCATTTTTCTTTTTGTTAAATCCGTAAGCAAGAGCCGCAGCAGTAGGTTCGTTAATTATTCTTTTTACATCAAGACCAGCAATTTGTCCTGCATCTTTTGTAGCTTTTCTTTGAGAGTCATTAAAATATGCTGGAACTGTTATAACTGCTTCAGTTATTTTTTCTCCGAGTTTTGCTTCAACATCAGATTTAATTTTTTGTAAAATCATTGCAGAAATTTCTTCTGGACGATAAAACTTACCACTCATTTCTACTTTTACACCACCATCAGTACCAGCTTCTATTTTAAATGGAGCAGAAAGTTTATCTTTTTGTACTCCAGGATCATCAAAACGATGACCCATATATCGTTTCATTTCAGAAAGTGTATTTTCAGGATTTGTAACTGCTTGTCTTTTTGCAAGAAGCCCTACAATACGATCTCCATTTTTAGCTGTTGCAACAATAGACGGAGTAGTTCTATTTCCTTCTACGTTTTCAATAATTTTTGGAACACCACCTTCAATAATTGCTACTGCTGAATTTGTTGTACCTAAGTCTATTCCTATAATTTTGCTCATAATTTTTTATATTTTTATTTATTTTATTTCCCGACTTCGACTTTCGGGGTTTGTAATTATTTTTTATCAGAACTACCCAAATCGGACATTTGAAGTGGGCTCGGTATTTCAGGAATGGTCATATCTATTTCTCCGAATTGTTTTTCATAATTTTCAACATGTCTTGTCAGAAAAATCGCAATATCTTTCATTGTTCTCGGAGTAGTAGCAAAGACATCCAAATTATTTCCGGATGTGAAAGCAAAGAAAAATGATTCTTTATTAAATGCTCCAATTGCTCCGTCACAAAACTTCTTTGGCAATTGATTAAAATCTATTTTTTTTGGATCTATCATATATTTATTTATTTTATTTCCCGACTTCGACTTTCGGGGTTTCTAACTAATAAAACCATTATATACTAATACACCCATTTTTGACAAGTATTTCGCGGTCGCAAAATACTTGTTGATATTATATTCAGCTATGTTATAATGTCAATATGAAATCTGAAAATTCCAAAAAATCTAATATTCAAAAGGCTATTTTAAAAATTTTAGCAGAAAAACCAGCAATTTCTTTTGACACAATTAAGGATAATGATCCTAAAAGGAACTATGCTTTAGCCCGTTCAATCAAACAATTAGTTGAATCTGGTTGCGTAGAAATACACAATTCTGACAATCAAAAATATTTAAAAATAACGAAAAAGGGACAAGGTAAATTAAATTCAATACGACTTGAAGGAGAAGAAGCTTTGGTGCCAAATACTTGGGATGGATTTTGGAGAATTATAATTTTAGATATACCGGAAGAAAGAAAAAGCGAACGTGAAGCATTACGCTATCTTTTAAAGAAAGCAAATTTTGTATGTATAAAAAATACTGTTTGGATCTCCCCTCACCCATACGAACATCTTTTTACTAATATAAAAAAAGATTTGGGCCTCTCTACAGAACTTATGATAATTGTCACAGATAAATTAGACCCAGAAACTTCTCTCGCCTTCATCGAATCTATCAAAAGCTAAATTCAATTTATCACAGTAAACTGTTATAAATTACATAGGTAAATTCAATTTACCACAGTATACTGTTATAAATTGTATTAATGGATTTAATTTGCTACAGTATACTGTATCAAAATGGAGTTTATCTTTTTAATACACCTCTTTTTGGTAACACTTCTCACAATAAACAATCTCTTTCCTATCGGGAGCATAGCTGGTTTCAAATTCAGTTTGGCATTTCTCTCCTTTATGTTCGTGCGTCCCTGTATTTTTATATAACCCATTTTCCGAGTGAGATCCAGCACACTGACATTGTCTCTTCCAAAGTTTCTTTGGGTTTTCAAGCTTCAAGCGTTCATAGTAACGACAATTGTGGCACAACCTAGGCAAAGGAATATTAAGACGACGATATAAAACGAGTTCTCCAGGTGTTATCCTAAATGCTTCCGTACATTGGTCAGTGATACAACTTCCTTTGTGCTCGCAAACTATTACTTCTTTTAGAATCGAATCATCCACATTTTTTATATTGTTTGGTAAGTTATCAGAATCTAAAGTTATTGTATAATCTTTTGGTTCTGGATCTTTCCAAAAGTAACCATGTTTTTTTGCTTCTTCTTTTGAAAGAGGGTAATAAAAATTTGCTAATGTTTCATTATAATCGTGAGGTGAAAACTCTGCTGGAAAAAACTCCCCGAAGTTATATGTTCTTCCCTCTTTATCGGTATATGGTTTTTCTTTCATTCCAGCAATAATTTTTTCACGCAATTTTACATATTCCTCTTTGGAATATCTTTTATTTAAAATGCAGTATTCATGATGCAAAAGTCCTACACATCCGAAACAGTTATTGGAACTCTCACAAGCGTCTGTATAATCACAATCAAAACTATCCCAAGGTAAATGGCTAGCTTTCACATTTTGTGTATTGGCACAACCCAAGCTATCAAAACAATATTCCGAATCGTCTACCGCTACATAACATTCATAAGATTCCCGTGCTTTGTTACCATTGATAATATATTTACTGTCTTCAAGACTCTTAGCAGAAAAAGCATGGAGTGTATTTTTTGAATTATTTACCATATCACCAGTCACATCTTTATTGTTTGATCCATGTAAGTATTTCACTGGGTATTTTCTGAACAAATCCTGCGCCTTTGATTTAATTGCCATCGTTGAATGGTATGAGGAAAGATCTAAATCGGAAATTCTTTTCTCGTATTCTTCTTTAGAATAAACAACATTAAAAATTGCATATGCTTTATTACGCAATCCAACACAACCAACTAAGTCATGACAATTTACACAATCTTTGGAAAAAAGAAGATTGTAGGAATCTCGACAGTCGATCGAAAATGAACAATGATTACAATCGGAACAATTTAGAAGCTCATAACAATACTCACAATTAAAACAAGTTGAAAGATCAAGAGAATTTCTACAATAGTAAATATTGAAGGAATAGAAACAATCTTCGTTGTGATCACTAACAAAAATTAAATAACAATTTTTGTTGTAACCAGTACCATTGGTATATTCACTATTAATGTTACCGAAAACCAAAGCATATTGTCTAGGAACTTTCTGTTGTAATTCAAAAAATTGATCTAAAAAATGCTTTGAAAAATCAACTTCTTCTCCATAAGAAAGTGGATCCCAGGAATGTCCACGATAACAATCGTGACAATACACAGGAAAAGGTTTGTCTGAGGAAAAAACAGAGATAACCGTCTTCCCACAGAGACCACAATTTCTTTTATATAAAGAACGCTCGTTGCGCCATGTTAATTTTCTTTGCAATCTACATTCATGGCAAAATCCTGGTACCTGCACTCCAAACTTTTCGTAAAATTTAAAATCTTCCGATTCAATAGTGAATTCGCATTTACAATTTTGGCAGGTCTTTGAGACTCTGCCTGCTGAATGTGTTTTATTCTGCGGGTTTGTCATTTTTGTATTCAAAAACATTCACCCTGGCGACACGAATAACGCGATCGCCCAATTTGTAACCTTTTTGAATTACTTCTGCAATTTTATGATCATCTTCTTTTTTATCAGTCGGAATCATTTCAATAGAATGATGAATATTATGGTCAAAGCTTTCACCTACTTCACCAACTGGTTTTACTCCGTATTCCTCAAAAATTGTATTCATCTGAGAATATATATATTCAACTCCCTTTCTCCAACTCTCATCTACTTTTTCCCATACTTCTTTGTTTTTAAAAGCCATATTAAAACTATCTGTCACTGTCAAAAATCTTGTTAAGATTCTTTCACGAATTGATTCTGAAAAATTTATTTTTCTGTCTTCTTCTTGTTTTTTGTAATTAGTAAAATCAGCTCGCTCTTTTTGCCAACCTGTTAAATACTCATCCTTTTCTTTTTTAGCCTTTTTTAAATCAGCTCGAAGTTTCTTTATTGTCTTTTTGAAATCTTCTTCCCCGTCTTCATTAAATTCAAATTCAAGAACTTCTGACTCGTCTTTTTCTTCTTTTCCTGAATCAGTTCCGACTGAAATTGGATCTGTTTTTTTATTTTTTTTTGATTCTTCTTCATCCATTTAATTAAAAATTTAAAACTTTTAAAATGTCTTTATACTTTTATTTTAACATATTTTAATAGATACCAAAATCCCCCTATAAATATGGGGGATTTTGTTTTATCTTTTAGACCACTGTGGAGCTTTTCTTGCTTTCTTAAGACCGAATTTTCTTCTTTCCTTAGCCCTAGGATCACGTTTCAAATATCCCAATGTTTTTAATTTTCCTCTAAGTTCTTGATCTGATAAAACTAATGCTCTAGCAAGTCCATGTCTTACAGCTTCAGCTTGAGAATGTATTCCACCACCAGAAACTTTTGCTTCTACTGTCCATTTGCTACCTGGTTTTCCTTTTGCTATTGGATCTTGAACTAAACGTTTTTCTTCTTCTGTTTTAAAATATTCTTTTGAATCTTTACCATTAACAATAAAACTTGCTTTAGTGCTTGGTGTAATTCGTACTCTTGCAGTTGAAGTTTTTCTTCTTCCTATTGCTTCAATATATTTTTCTTTTGTTGTTTTTTTCTCCATTTTTTTAATCTACGCCGTAGCGCTAAAAATTATTTTTCTATTGTTAATTTTTCCATCATTTGTTTTCTAATTTTATTATCAGGTAACATTTGGAAAACAACTAATTTAACTAATTCACCAAATCCTTTCTTTTCAACTGTTTCAGTACCTTTTATGATACGAAGGCCTCCTGGAATACCTGAATATCTTTTATGAACTATACTATCCAATTTTTTGGATGTAATTTTTATTTTTGATGCATTTATAACCTTTACTGGAACACCAGAATAAACGTTGCGTTCAAAACTAGCTTTTGTTTTACCCATTAAAGACATAGCAACTTCACTTGCAACTCTTCCTAAGGTTCTACCACTCGCATCTATTATTTTTTCTTCTTTTTTTGTATTTTCTTTTTTCATATTTTTAAATATTATACAAATTCTATAATAGCCATCTTTGCACCATCGGACTTTCTAGCGCCAAGTTTTAAAATTCTTGTATATCCTCCATTCTTATCAGCATATTTAGGAGCTATTTTTTCAAAAAGTTTTTTTACTTCTTTCTTTCTGTTTAATACTCTTGAAGATACTAATTTACGATTAGTTAAATTATCTTTCTTTGCTTTTGTGACTAATTTTTCTATAAATGGTCGAAGCTCTCTTGCTTTTATTTCAGTAGTTTTTATTTTTTCTCTTACTATCAAATTCAATGCCAAAGATATCATCAATGCATTTCTCTGATTTTTTTCTCTTCCAAATTTTCTTTTGTTATTGTGATGTCTCATATTTTTACTATTATTTATTCTTTCAAATTAAAACCATACTTACTAAGTACTTTTTTGATTTCATTAATTCCTTTTTCTCCTATACCTTCTACTTCAAGTAAATCTTCTCTTCTTTTTCTTGCAAGGCCTCCAAGTGTTCTGATATTTGCTGCAGTTAATGCATTTAATGTTCTTGTTGAAAGATCTAAATTATCTGTCCTTGTTTTTAGAACATCTGTAAAATCATCTTCTTTTTTTTCTTCTTTATCTTTCTCTTCAACTTCTATTTTTTTCTCTTCTACTATTTCCTCTGGTTCTTTAAAATCAACTATTGCTTTTAATTGATTTATCATTATTTCAATAGAACGAGATAGAGCTTCACGTGGAGTTAATGTACCATCTGTTTCAATATACATTCTTAAACGATTGTGGTTAGTTCTATCGCCAACACGCATATTTTCAACTTCATAAGAAACACGACGAATAGGAGAAAAGATAGCATCTACTGCTATTGTTCCAATCTCTACTTTTTCTTTTTGTAAAGATTCTTTTGAAATAAAACCAAGTCCTTTTTCTATCTTCATTTCTATATTCAAGTTTACTTTACCAGTAACTTCAGCAATATACAAATCAGGATTTAAAATTTCGACTTGCCCACTTATCTTTATGTCTTCTGCTGTTACTACTTTTGGTCCTTTTATTGAAAGATTTACTGTTTGAGGTTCGTCAGATAACATCTTAAAACGGATTTTCTTAATATTTAGAATCATAATAATAACATCCTCTTTTATTCCATCCATAGCTGAAAACTCGTGGGAAACACCCTCTATTTTTATAGAAGTAACGCTTGCCCCAGGCAATGAAGAAAGTATTATTCTTCTTAAACTATTTCCAAGAGTGTGTCCATACCCAGAATATAGTCCGTCTATTTCAAATACTCCTTTATTTCCCTCTTCTAGTACGATTCTCGGTTTAGAAGGCATAATTATTTTATATTCAGACATATTTTTATATAAAAATTTAATTTAATAATAAATAAAAAACAAATTCAAATTAATTTAACGACTGTAAAATTCGAGCACAGCGTTTAAATCAAGAAACGTTTCAGTATTTTTTGGCTTAGCCAAAATTTTTCCTTCCATTTTTACAGGGTCAAAAGAAACCCATGATGGAGCTGAATAATCTTTTAATCTTTCAGCCATATTGTCAAAAATTTTCTTATTTTTTGAACCTTCACGAATTTTGATTATGTCACCTGGTTTTGTTTCAAAAGATGGAATCGTAACTTTTTTATTGTTAACAATAAAATGTCCATGGGAAACCATCTGACGTGTAGCACGTCTACTTGAAGCAAGACCCATTCTATAAATTACGTTATCTAATCGAGACTCAAGATCTTCATAAAATTTTATAGCAGTTCCAGCTCCTTTAATATTGGAAGCCTTTTTAACATAATTTGAAAGTTGGCGTTCTGAAATTCCATAAGAAAATCGAATTTTCTGTTTTTCTAAAAGCTGAGTTCCGTATTCAGAAAGTGCTTTTGGACGTTTTGAATTAGAATTGCCAAATTTACCAGATGTAGTTGAAAACTTGGTTGTTTGACATTTGTCATAAACACCTGGTCCTAATCTTCTACAAATTTTAAATTTTGGTTTTGTTATCATAAAATAATTTAATTCTTAATTTTTATACTCTTCTTGGTTTTTTAGGTTTCGGACCATTGTGAGGAACTGGAGTTGCGTCTTTTATAGATGTAATTTCAATTCCATGAGCCATAAATGCTCTAATAGCTGGTTCTCGTCCTGATCCAACGCCTTTTACAACGACATCAGAATCTTTAACTCCGAGAGCCAATGCTTTCATACCAATAAGATCTCCAACTTTTGAAGCTGCAAATGGAGTTCCCTTTTTTGCACCTCTAAAACCTAAAGATCCAGCACTTGACCAAAACAATGTATTACCTACCTTGTCTCCAAAAAGAACTTTTGTATTATTAAATGTTGCTTCAACAAAAAGGATACCTGAAGTAATTTTCTTCTTTGGAGTTTTTGTTGAAGTAGTTTTTTGATTCTCTGCGCTTGAATCTTTTATAACTTCTTCTGATGATTCTGTTGTGATTTTTGTTTTTCCCATTTTAAATTAATTTTATTTATAGTTAAGCAAATCAAAACTATGTCTTACTTTCTTTTCTCTTACCTGAAGCCATTGTTTTTCTTACATTGCCTCTTATAGTCCTAGAATTTGTTTTTGTTCTTTGACCTCTAACTGGCAATCTCTTCATATGACGAATACCTCGATAAGTTTTTATATCTTTTAATCTTTTTATATTTGCAGCAACTTCTCTTTTCAAGTTACCTTCTATCTTCATACTTTCTATAATTGCTCTAATTTTGTTTTCTTCATCAGAAGTTAAATCTTTTGCTTTTTTGCCACGATCAATTCCTACTTGATCCAAAATTTTTCTGGCAGATGAAATGCCAACACCATAGACACAAGTAAGTCCGATTTCTAATCTCTTTTCATTTGGCACAGTGATTCCAAGTATTCTCATAATTATTGTTTTTGTTTATGTTTTGGGTTAGTACAAATAACTCGCAAATGTCTCTTACGCTTTACCATTTTACAATTATCACAAATCTTTTTAACTGTTGATCTAATTTTCATTTTTTTATATAACAATTCAAAAACAAGGGAATAACCCTTATTTTTTCAGTGTTTCTCTATTCCATCAATTGTGGTTACTATAATACACTATTTTTAAAAAAATTACAACCTTTTTACAATTCTACCCTTTCCGCCGTATTGATCAATTACAACTTCGACATAATCTCCTATTAAAACTTTTATTCTGTGTATCCTCATTTTTCCAGATAGATACGCCAAAATTTCTTTCTCTTCTACGTCAGCGGATTCTTTTTCAAGTTTCACTCTAAATAAAGTACTAGGCAATGCTTCTGTAATTATGCCTCTAGCGGTTAATATTTTATCGTTTTTTATTTCACTCATTTAGTATGCTAATACTAACAAAGTATTTGAAAAAGGTCAATATACTTATTGTTAATAACACTATTATAATTTATATATTAATTATTCTGGATAATTGATTTTTACTTTTATATCTTTTGTTTTTTCTGGAAAAGATCTTTTCCATATAGGTTTTACAACCAAATCAGCTGATTCGATGTTTGTATATTCAGATAATATTTGGCTAAATTGTTTTTTACTTTTTCCCAATACATCCAATATTATTTGTGAAGAATCAACATTCCAAACAATTTTCATATCACCTTTTAGTTTGAAATTCATTTCTGTTGCTTCTGTAAATAACAGTATATCTTTATTTTCAACAGAAAAATCTAAATTAGAAATATTTGATATATATATATCATTTCCTTTTTCTTCATCATTCAATACAGAATCTGTTATTTTTTTTGATATTTCCTCTTTGTTAAACAAAAGTCCATAAAATGTTCCTTTTATTGTTATTGTAACATCACCATCTTTTGATGTTGCACCTATTTTTTGTTCCTCAATATTTAAAAAATTAGCATTTTTAAAGAAAACAAAATCCTCTGGCGTTTGATCTTTTGCTTTTTTAAAAAGTTTTTCTAAAAGAGTATCTTTTAAGCTGTTTATAGCTTTTTCTTTTTCTTCATCACTTAATTGTCTAGCCTTTCCTTTTAAACCTCCAGCTATTTCTCCAACAGACCTACCATAGAATTTTGAATATTTTGACGTACCCTTAAACCCTAAAATTTTAAAATCTAATGGTGAACTATTATATTCTTCGCCAGGTTCTGATGCGTAAATATCAACACTTATTTTCCCTGGTGTTCCACTTTTTGTCATTCCAGGAATAGTTACTTTTGATTTTGTTTTATAAATTTTTCCATTTGAACCTTCTAACCTTGTATCAATTGAAAGATCTTGAGAAGAAGTACTAAAAGAATTGTAAAGTAAAACAGATCCAGTTGCTGGTTGAACATAATCTTTTTCTTCACCAGCTTTAACTGTTTTTGATTCTTCACCAGGAATAATTACAGAATTATATAATAGATAATCATCCTTCAATGATTTTGATGCTGAAAAATTTTTATTCAAAAAAACATCTTTCGTTTTCGGATTAATAGTTATTTGTGCACTAGAAAACAAAAATGATACTGCAAAAAATAATACAACAATAGAAATTAATGCAACAAACCAAAGCCCATATTTTTGGCCACCTTTGTCTTTTTTATCATCAAAATTGTCATAAACAGATGTAAATTTTTTGTTAAAATAAGAATCACGAAATTCCTTTTTTTCTTTTTCGCTTTTTACATTTTGTTTATTTTGGTAAATGTCTTTTTGAACTTTTGGCTCAACATTTTTCTCTTTGAAACCACCTGCTCTTTTTACTTTTACCATGTCTTGTAATATTTTTGCCATAATTTTATTTGTGAAGAAAACGACTAATATAAATTGATTCTATTATTAAAAATGAATCATGTACAATATCATCTTTTATTAAAGCTACACCATGAAGTGCCTGCGAGCCAAGAAAAACAACTTTAAATTTTGATTCTGTTAATGTGTATTGGTTGAACTGCTCAGATTTTATTGTTTCTGTGAAGAAATTTGCCAATTCAGGAGTTACGGTTAAGAAAATTGTAGATGGAATAGAAATATCATTTGATAGTTTAACTAAAGATTCTTGAAATTTTGTAAGCCATTCATTTTTTAATTTATTTATTATTGGTTCTATTTTTTTGAGAGAAGAATCTGCAATATGACCATCTTTGTATAGAGATATATATGAAATAGCTTCATCAAGAGAACAATCCAAAATAGATGCAACTCCACGAATTAAAAAGTTTTTACCAAATGGAAAAGAAACAGATGAACGCAGTATGTCTTTTTTAATCATAGAAATATCTGTAACTTCTCCACCGATATCAATTAAAAGAAAATTATCTTGGTGAACAAAAATATCTCTTGCAACTGCAAAAGAGGACATAATAAATGAAGAGAATTTTATATTTTTATGATAAAAATGTTTTCCTATAACTTCTTTTATTTTTTCTAAAACTGATTCAGTACCCATAGAAACAAAAACTGTCATTTCAAGTTCTGAAGCTTTTTGATCAAGTGGCTTTTGTGTAGGATATCCATTTAACAATATCTGCATATTTTTTAATTCAATAGGAACAACTTTTTCTCCATTGCTTGTATATTTTTCTTTGCAATCTGCCTCGAAAGAAAGTATTTCTTTTTGAATTAGACTATCAGCAAGTTTTGAATTAAAAATAAATGGTGTATCTTTTTTAAGCAATATACTTCTTGTTTGCGATGCATACCAAGGCGAAGAAAGAACACAGAAAGTTTCTTTCGGTGCTCCTAACCCTGTTTTTCCAATTTTAGTTGCTACAGCTTCAAGGGATTTTAAAGTTAAAGATAAAAATCTATCAAAACTTATTGTCTTTTCAAGTGTTATAGGCTCTCGAATTGAATAGATTATTTTTGGGACTCCATTTTTTTGAATCAAAAAAAGAGCCCCACCAATTGAAGAAGAGCCGATATCAAAGACTAATGCTAGTTCATCTTTGTTTTTCGAGCTTGAAAAAATTCCCATACTCGTTTTATTATATCATAAAAAAATTATATAAGTGTAGCTTTTATTCTCCTAATACCAGCAGATACGGCTTCTTCTTTTATTATTTTGAATATTCCTAATTCACCAGTATGCAAAACGTGTGGTCCTCCACAAAATTCTTTCGAAAAAACATTACCATTTTTATCTTCAATAAAATAAACTGTAACTATTTCTGGATACTTTGCACCAAATTCCATTTCTGCTCCTGTCTTTTGGGCTTCAGAAAGTGGCATTTCTTTTTTGATTACATTTAAATCACTCTTAATCTTTTCATTTACTAGATCTTCAACATTTTTCTTTTCTTCTTCCGTTAATTTATGATCACAAATAAAATCTATTCTCAATCTTTCATCTGTAATATTACTTCCCCTTTGATGTATTTCTGGATTAACAACTTTTTGTAAAGCAGACAAAAGCAAGTGATGTGCTGTGTGTAATTTAGTAGCTTTTTCAGAATGACTAGCTAGTCCTCCTTTAAACATTCCAGCTGAAGCTGTTTGAGAAAGCTTTTGATGCTCTGCCATTTTTTTATTAAAATCTTCCAAATTTATTTTTATTCCCTTTTCTTTTGCCAATTCCTCTGTAAGTTCAATAGGAAAACCATAAGTGGTAGCTAGAATAAAAGGATCAATACCTTTTTCAAATTCTTTCAAACCATGTTCTAGCGTTAATTTAAATTTTTCTGCTTCTTTTTCTATTTCTCCTTTTTCATCTAAATCATAAATTCCTTTGTATAAATTTTTTACTTTTTCTATTCTATTTTTTAGTGGTTCTTTTGTAAATCTTACAGCTCTTCTAATCAATCTGCGAAGAACATACCCTGCTCCAGTATTAGAAGCAACAACACCATCAGAAATTAAAAACATAGATGCTTTAATATGATCAGAAACAACTCTTTCTTCTCTTGTATTTTCACCTTCAAATAAATCAGTATAGTAAACGCTTTTTTTATTCTGAACTATAGAAACAAGTCTTTCAAAACCCATTCCAGTATCAATTCCTAAAACTGGTAATTTTTTTAATTCGGCTTCACCTTTATCTAATTTCTCCCGTGAACCATTACAAAAATATTCATTAAAAACTATATTCCAAATTTCTACATCTTCTCCAGACGCATTCTTACAATAAATTTCCGTAGTAGGGCCACAAGGACCAGAATCTCCAGTTGGTCCCCAAAAAACATCAGATCCCTCTTCCCTAATATCTTTCAATCCGAGCTCTTGCCAAACTTTTTCAGACTCAGAATCTTTTGGAACAATTCCTTCTCCTTTATAGCAAGTTACATAAGAAATATCTAAATTCATTTCTTTTGTAATAAATTCGTAAGCATATTCTATAGCTTCCTTTCTTCCATAACCACCAAAAGAAAAATTACCTAGCATTTCAAAAAATGTTAAATGCGAATTATCACCAACTTCATCTATGTCACCAGTCCTGACACATTTTTGCACAGTTACAACATTTTTACTTCCAAGTTCTTTTTCTGCCAATTCTGGATCTATGTAATATTTTTTAAATTGTTGCATACCAGCAGTAGTAAAAAGCACTGATGGATCATTTTCAGGTATAAGAGAAGATGAAGAAATTATTTTATGTCCTTTGTTCTCAAAAAAACTTAAAAACTTTTGTCTGATTTCATTCGAGTTCATAAAAATTAATTATCAGTTTTTTCTGCAGTATCGTTTTTTTCTGAAATTTTTAAAAGAGGTTTTTCAAGTATATAAACAAAAATCAAAATTAAAAGGACTAAAACTGTTGATATAGTAGCAAGTCCAAAAAGTCCAAATCCAGCTGCCATTCCTATTCCAGCAGTAACCCAAAGTCCACCTGCTGTCGTTAACCCTTTTAATCGTGAACCTTCCAATATAATAGAGCCAGCACCAAGAAATCCAATTCCTACAACGATCTGAGATGCCATACGCATTGGATCAAATGCTCCCATGTTAGCATAATTTTGCATAACTATTTCAGAAATTATAACAAAAAGAGCTGAACCCACAGATACAAGAGCATGAGTTCTAACACCTGCTTCCTTGCGGGCTAAAAAGCGTTCTGTTCCAACTAACATTCCTAAAAACATAGCTATTACTAATCTCAAAACAATATCTCCGTTTTGTATAAAAAATTGTTCCATATATTTATATTATATAATTATACCACCACCAAGGCAAACATCTTTATCATAAATAACACATGACTGTCCTTTATCTGCTAAAATATATTTTTTAAAAATTACTTTTGCTTTTGTTTTACTATTCAATTCTATCTTGCAAGGTAAAAATTCTCCATGGTAACGAATTTGTGCTTGATAATTTTTATTTGCTTTAGGAATTTCGTTAATCCAATTTAAATTATCTATTTCTAAATAAAATTCCGAATTATTTTTCTTATCTTTATCTTCTTGAAAAGAATTTTTATCCTGACTTACTACTAAAGTATTTTTCTTTATATTTTTTGAAACTATATAATAAGCTCCATCGTTTGGATTCTTTTTCGTAATTGTAAAACCATGACGTTCTCCAAGTGTATGGAAAACAGCCCCATCGTGGTATCCAATAATTTCCCCATTTGTATTTACTACGTTTCCTCCTTTTTCTTTAATATAGTGTTTTAAAAATTCTTTTAAATCAACAGCTCCAAGAAAACAAATCCCCTGACTATCTTTTTTATCTGCAACAGGTAACTTAAATTTTTTTGCAAGTTTTCTTACCTCTGTCTTTTTTATATTACCTACAGGGAAAAAAATTTTTGAAAGCTGTTCCTGTTTTAATGTCCAGAGAAAATATACTTGATCTTTCGTGGAATCTTTTCCTTTCAATAAATTAAAATCATTCGAATATTTTTTACTTATTGCATAATGTCCAGTAGCAACATAGTCTGCACCCATAGAAAGAGATTTTTTAAGAAAAGCACCAAATTTTACTTCCTTATTACACATAACATCTGGGTTTGGAGTTCTACCAGCTTTATATTCTGCAATCATATAATCTGCCACTCCTTTTTTATAAATGTCTTCAAAATCAAAAGTTAAAAATGGTATATTCAAAAAAGCAGCTACTCTCATCGCATCTAATCTTTCTTTTTCTTCATTGCATGGCAAAAAATCTGGGTGCCAAGTACGAATAAAAACACCAACTACGTCATAGCCTTGTTCTTTCAAAATAGCTACAGAAACAGAAGAATCTACACCTCCAGACATGCCAACAAAAACTATTTTTTTGTTTTTAAGTTTCTTCATAAAATGAAAATATTTTTTAAAACAAATATGATTTGATACTACATATTCATAAGCTTTTTGTAAAGCTCAAATGTAGCCTGTGCATCAGACAATGCTCTGTGCGGATTTTCATTTTTTATTCCAAAATATTTACACATTTCACGCAAAGAGAAATGGTTAACTTCTTCTTTTTTATGAAGTTTTGCCCAAGCAATAGAAATAGTATCAAGCCTATGATAGTGCAATGTATTTTTTAAATTTAATTTAGCAAAATTATATTCTAAAAACCAAGAATCAAAAGCAACATTTTGTCCTACCATAATGCAATCTTTTGCTTTATCAGAAAAAATATGTAATGCATTTTTTAATGACATAGCGTCTTTCCAATCTTCATCATTGTATCCATTCACCTTTAAAGCAACAAGATCTGCATTCTCAATATTTTCTGGTTTTATTTTTATTTCAAATTCTTCAATAACTTTCAATTTATAATCTGTAATAACACAACCAATCTCAATAATCTCATGTTTGAGAATATTAAGACCAGTGGTTTCTAAATCTGTAAAAGCTAAATTATGTTTTCTCATTTTTTAATTCAAATATTTTAATTTATTTTTTTTATGCTCATCAAAAGTTTTTGCATAATGAATTATGCCATTCTTATCATGAAGATAATATAAATATGGAGAATTAATTGGTGAAATCGACGCTTTTATAGCTTTTAAGCCTGGATTGCAAATAGGGTTCTCTGGCAAACCTTTTGTTTTGTATGTTTCTTCAGCTGAATCAACTTGTAATGGCATTCCCTTTTTTAATCTATTCCACAAAATTCCAGAAATATAACCTCTATCAGCATCACCTTTTGCCTCTTTTTCTATAAGAGATGCCATAATTATAATCTCATTTTCTGTTTTACCAGAATCATTAATTTCAGACTTTACCGTTTTAATTTTCTTTTCAAAATTTTCTGTCATATACTTTACAACTTGCTCTTCACTATCTGTTGAAAAGAAAAAATATGTATCTGGAAATAGATATCCCTCTTTTGCTTCTGTAAAAAATTTTTCTCTGTTAAAATTTTTCAATTTTGTAGAAACCGCATCAGCTATTTGCAAAAGATTATATCCTTCAGGAATTGTTATTTTTACTGATGCTAAATGACGATCCTTTTCAACTATTCGTTTTGCAACCTCGAAAACTGGTAATTTATTTTCAAATAAATAATCTCCTTGAGAAATATGTTTTTCTCCACCAAATAAAATAACAAATGTTTCAAAAGAAACTCTTGATCTAATAATTTTTTTTTCTTTCAATAATAAAGATACATCTCTCAAACTTTCTCCTTTTTCAATACTAATTACAATACCCTTTGGAAAAGAACACGGGGTACTTAAAAAAAGAAAATATCCAATAAACAAAAAAGAAAATAATCCCAAAACAAAGAGAGAAACTTTTTTCTTAAATGAATATTGTTTCTTTATATTTTCTTCTGGAATTTTATTATTATTTAATAAAGAAAAATTTTCCATATATTATATCGGTAAATTTGGAGGCGGTGATGCTTCTTTTGATTCTATACGTTCTAATGTAGGAACTTTCAAAATCTGACCTGGGAAATGCCAAAGTGTAGCAATTTCTTCTGTATTAAGAACAAAAGTATTGTGGTGAAAATATTTTGGAAATATATAAGGTGAAAGTGGCCAAGGAATAAAACTAGAAAGTTTATGTCTTAATGGAGTATAGAAAAATGCACGTTCTCTATATTCTTCCAGCATTCTATTTGATAAACGAGTAATCGTCTTTTGAGAAATAAGAAAGAAAGATTCAAAGAAATTAGCAGTAAAAGCATCAGCCTGAGTTGAATTATGTCTTTCAAGACAATTTAGTGATGGAGTTGCGTATTGACGGAAAATAAGACGTAAATTTCTTCTATTACTTAAATCGTAAGATTCTTTTTTTGCAACATAGCATGCTCTTATGCCACAATCAAAACCTAGTTTAGTTATTTTACTATTAATACCTTCTACTTGACCTTCCAAATAAGAAGGAACACGAACTTCTATTCTTTTACCTTCATCCTTAACAGCCATATATGGTTTTAATATTTTTCTAACTTCCAGCCTTGATTCAGCAACCCAGTCATGATTTTTAAACCAAGTTCCTATTGTATGATATTTTTTGCGTGCTGGAGTAATAACAAACTGTAACCACATTTGTTCTCCTTTTTTTAGAGAACCAAAAAGTTCTATTATCGGAGCGATTGGATCAACTTTAAATTCTTCTTTAGGATCTTTATCTAAACCAAAATCAACATAAGTTTTTATAGGATAAGCTTCTGGTTTGTCCAACCAAAATTCACATCCCCATAGATTGTATTTACTATTATCTGAAATCTCATCTACTGCAAGAGTGTAATCATCAACTTCTTTTATCTGAGCTTGAGGATATTGAGCATACATTTGTGTTTCAATTAATCCTCTTATTCTCGTTGGTGTTCTAATATAAAAATGAACTTGTCCATCAATAGAAACTATTTCAAGAGAAAACCAAAACCAAACAGCACCTTGCCAGAACTCTTCAATACCACCCTTTGTACTTTTATGATAAAGAGCATTAGTAAAGAAAAGCTCCATAGCTTTTGGTGAACGAAGAACATCACGTGGAGGAACAATTTCTAATAAAACAAAATCAATACCAGAAATAAAATTTTGTTGTACATAATGTATCCACAACTTCCAAGCAACCACAGCCAAAAAGATCGTACCGATAAGAGGTAAAATCCATAAAACAATATTAAAAAGAAAAACAGCTATATCTACAGGAATATCAGCCATATCTTATATATTAATATAAAGAGAGAGTAAAGTAAAACAAAATATTCTATATTGCAGTATAAAGACCGTTTTTGTTCTTTTTGAAATATTTTGAATTAACAAGATTTACCAAAATAGTATTTTTCTTGAAATATCTTTCTTTCATTACTTTTTCTACAACTTGATCTTTAGAAAGAGGACCTTCTCTTTTTAGAATATCTCTAATTATTTCTCTTGCAATTCCGGCTTTATATCCCCATTCAGATAAAGCATACATTCCACGTCCAACTAATACAAAACGAGGATCTTTTATGAGTTCATTGTGACATGTTGCATAGTGAGTTTTTCTATTAAAAGTTTTTGAAATATTATCAGCTACTTCTCTGAAATGCATAGGAGAACCATGACGTCGCATTACTAAAAATGCATAATCTTTTACACCACGAGTACGGATATTAGGAGATGTTGATTTTCCCCATTCACCAAGCGGATTTTTAGATATTGTTTTTGACATTCCAAGCCATCTCTTTACTATTTCTTCTTTCTTGTATTCTTCAACTGAATCTTTCATATTATCAAAAAACTTTTTTATCATTTCTGTTTCTGATATTAAATCTTCATCATTAAGACTTGCATAAAGTTTTTTCAAAGAATCATGTACTTTTTGTGCAACTTCATCATTCACACTCCAACGTGCATGAAAGTGATTATCTTCTCTGTGTTTTTTGAAAGCGTCACCCAATACCAAATAAAAATGAATATGATTCTGAGTTGCTTTATCTTTTGATATGTGAGACAAAAGTTCATGTTCTGAAATAATAGAACCCAAAGAGTTTATCAATTCTTTTAGTTCATCAAAAACAGCCTGCTCACCTTTATAAGCTTCTGATTTTTTTATCATGTTAAGAGCTGACTCTTCTATTTGTCTTACTCTTTCACGAGTTATATTATATTTCTTACCAATTTCTTCGAGAGTCTTTCTTTCAGCTTCAGTGTTCAAACCAAAACGATTCATGATTACATCATTTGCTCTATTGTGTAGATTTGAAGTTATTTTTTTTGTTACCTGCTTTGGTTTGAATGATATTGTTGTCATTTTTTTATAATCTTAATTTATAATAATTTCTTTTATCTTAATTATACATAATCTTGACCCGATGTCAAATTTTAGTCATTGACTAAACGAGCCATTCTCACTCTTTCGAGTTCTGTTAAATATTTTTTTCTAAGTCTAACACTTTTTGGAGTTATTTCCAGATACTCATCATCACCCATAACCTCTAATCCCCTTTCAATATTAAGCACAAAAGGAGGATTTAAAATTATTGCTTCATCTGTTCCAGAAGCACGCATATTACTGAGCTGTTTACCTTTTGTTGGGTTTACAGACATATCATTTCCTTTTAATACATTACCAATTACAGCTCCTTCGTATACCTCTGCTCCATGACCAATGTAAAGCACGCCTCGTTCTTGTAAGTTTGCAAGAGCAAAAGCTACAGCTTTTCCAGATACCATAGAAACCATAGATCCATATTCTCTTTTTCTAACTTCTCCTGCATGTTCTTTAAATCCTATAACTCTGCCAGACATAATTCCTTCACCTTTTGTATCTACTATAAATTCTCCTCTGTATCCTAAAATTCCCCTTGTTGGTATTTCAAAAGTAATTCTACAAATGCCTTCTTTTTCTGTCATATTTTTCATAAGACCTCTGCGTTTACTAATTTTTTCTATAACAGAACCTGAAAAAATATTTGGAACATCTATGATTATTTCTTCATATGGTTCCATTTTTATACCATTTATTTCTTTAACAATAACTTCTGGTTGAGATACCTGCATTTCAAATCCTTCTCTGCGCATATTTTCTAAAAGAATAGCAATGTGCAATTCACCTCTTCCGTACACTTTAAAAAAACTTGGTCCCGATTTTATTTTTCCTTGTTCTGGAGAAAAATCAACTTTAAGACCTACGTTCATCTCCAACTCTTTTTCTAGTCTTTCTTTTAATTGTCTTGATGTTACAAATTTACCTTCTTTCCCAGCAAAAGGAGAATCATTTACTAAAAAATTTAAAGAAATTGTTGGCTCATCAATAGCAATATGTGGCATTGGTTCAACAGACTCATCTTCACAAATCGTTTCTCCAATATATATATCAGGTATACCAGCAAGAAGTACAATATCGCCAGAAGTTGCTTCTTTAACTTCTTTTCTAGTTAAACCTTCAAAGGTAAATAATTTAGATATTTTTCCAGATCTTGTTCCATTTTCTCCTTTTACAAAAACCTGATTACCTGAAGTCATTTTTCCAGAATATATTCTAGCTATAGCAAGTCTTCCTAAGAAATTGTCATAACCTAGATTGAATACTTGCGCAGACATAAGACCTTCTTCATTTTTTGATGCTGGTGAAACTTTTTCTAAAATAACATCCAAAAGAGGAGTTAAATCTTTTGATTCATCTTCTAATTTTCTTTTTGCAATTCCTTCTCTACCTATTGCATAAACAGTTTCAAAATTTGCCTGCTCTTCTGTAGCGCCTAATTCAAAAAAAAGTTCTAGAACCTCTTCGTATGCTCTATTCGGATCAGCAGCTTTTTTGTCTATTTTATTTATAACAACAATTGGTTTTAATCCAAGCTCTAAGGATTTTTTCAATACAAATCTTGTTTGAGGCATTGGTCCTTCTACAGCATCAACTAACAATAAAACAGAATCAATTGCACGAAGAACACGTTCAACTTCAGAACCAAAGTCTGCGTGCCCTGGAGTATCTACAATATTTATTTTAGTTCCTTTATAATATATAGATGTATTTTTTGAATATATTGTAATACCTCGCTCTTTTTCGAGTTCATTTGAATCCATTGATACACTGTCGTCCAAAAACATACCGTTTTGTTTCATTAAAGAATCGGTCAGTTTTGTTTTGCCGTGATCAACGTGCGCTATAATTGCAATATTTCTAATTTCCATAATTTTACGAAATAAAAAAGCCGTCAGGCTTAATTTATTTTGTTAATCATAACATACTATTCTTAAAATAGCAAAAAGTATTTTTATAAAATAAAATACTCAATAGAAAAAGATGCAAAAAGACTTTTTTTATGCTATTTTACTCTAAGATGCGTCGGTGGATAAAAAATGAACTGCTTCATTTTTTATCTGTAGCGTAGCGAAGGTGGGCTACCACTAAAGCTATGTTCCTACGCATATATAGGATTGCGACTTATGTCGCAAAATAGCGTCGGTGGCAGAGTGGTCAATTGCAACTGACTGTAAATCAGTCGCCCTTAGGGCTACGTAGGTTCGAATCCTACCCGGCGCACTATATTAAAAAATTCAAGCTTCTGTAAGGAGAGAAATGCGAAGCGCTCCTACCCGGCGCACCAAATTAAAAATCTCCCTTTGAAGGGAGATTTTTAATTTATTTCTTTGGCGAACGCTGTGATGTAATAATTGGACTTTGAATTTTTTTTATGTGTTTTGAATGTTCCTTTTGATTTTCAATAAATATTTCATTATTTTTTACAGACACAGCAATCATATCTCCATTTTTTACATCATTTGAAATAATATATGACGCAACAGGATTCAAAATTTTATTTTGAATCAAACGATTAATAGGTCTTGCACCATAATGTGGATCATATCCTTTTTCTGCCAACAGAGACAATGCATCATCAGAAATTTTGAAATGGATTCCTTTCGCAAGTAATCTTTCTTTTACCATTTCTACTCTCAATTTCACTATTTCAATAATTGCTTCTTTTGATAGGACATCAAAAACTATAATTTCGTCCAAACGATTCAAAAATTCTGGTCGGAAATTTTCTTTCAAAGATTCAAGAACTTTATCTTTCATATTACTGTAATCATCTCTATCTGAATTATTTGAAAATCCTATTGATTCCATTTTTTCAACAAATTGAGAACCGATATTTGACGTCAAAATAATAATTGAATTTTTAAAATTTACAACTCTACCTTTTCCGTCTGTTAATCTTCCCTCATCTATAACTTGAAGTAACATATTAAATACTTCTGGATGTGCCTTTTCTATTTCGTCAAAAAGAACAACAGAATATGGTCTATGCCTTACTGCTTCAGTTAATTGGCCTGATTCTTCATATCCAACATAACCAGGTGGAGAACCTATAAGTTTTGAAACTGAATATTTTTCCATATATTCAGACATATCAACTCTAATAAGCGCTCTATCATCATTAAACATAAATTGAGCAAGAGCTTTTGTAAGTTCTGTTTTTCCAACTCCTGATGGGCCTAAGAAAATAAATGAACCAATAGGCCTATTAGGATCAGAAATTCCAGCACGAGAACGACGAATTACATCAGCAACTCTTTTAATTGCATCTTTCTGTCCAATAACTCTCTTATATAATTCTTCTTCCATTTTTTCCAATTTTGCACGCTCTTCTTCAAGCATCTTTGAAAGAGGAATACCTGTCCATCGTGCTACAACTTCAGCAATATCTTCTGCAGTAATTTCTTCTTTCAATATTCTTCTAGATTTTTGTAATTTTTTGAGACGTGCTAATTTTGTATCAAGTTCTTTTTTAAGCATTGGGATTTTACCATAGCGAATTTCCGCAGCCTTTGAAAGATCAGTTCTCATCTCAGCATTTTCTGCTTCAACACGAAGAGCATCAAGTTCTTTTTTTATTGAACTAGTTTCAACTACAATTGCTTTTTCGTTTTGCCACTTTAATTCAAGTTCTTTTGTTTTTTCTTTTAAATTCCCTATCTCTTTATCAATTGCTTTAATTCTATTTTTTTTACTCTTATCCTCAGAATATTCTTCTTCAATTTCTTTTTTTAGAGCTTCCTTTTCAATTTCAAGACGCATTATTTTTCTATGAGCATCTTCTAACACTGGTGGTTTATTTTCCAACATTATTTTTAATGAAGATGACGCTTCATCTATCAAATCAACAGCCTTGTCTGGCAAAAATCTATTCGTAATATAACGTGTAGAAAGATTTACAGCAGAAACTATAGCATCATCTGTAATACGTATTCCGTGGAAAAGTTCATATTTTTCTTTAAGCCCACGCAAAATAGCAATAGCATCTTCCACGCTCGGCTCTTCTATATAAACAGGTTGAAAACGACGAGCCAAAGCTGGATCTTTTTCAATATATTTTTGATATTCTTTTAAAGTAGTAGCACCAATTGCTCTTAACTCTCCACGAGAAAGTGCAGGCTTCAACATATTCGAAGCATCCATAGTTCCCTCACCACCACCAGCACCAACAATAGTATGTATTTCATCAATGAATAAAATTATTTTTCCTTCTGCTCTTTCTATTTCTTTCATTATGCCTTTTAATCTTTCTTCAAATTCTCCACGATATTTAGTACCAGCAATAAGCATTCCAAGATCTAGTGAAACAAGCTCTTTTTCTCTTAAAGATTCTGGAACATTGTTTTTTGAAATTCTTTGAGCCAAACCTTCAACGACTGCAGTTTTTCCAGTACCAGCCTCACCTATTAAAATAGGATTATTTTTTGTTCTGCGAGAAAGTATTTGCATTATTCTAGTTATTTCGCTGTCTCTTCCTATAACAGGGTCTAGCTTATCTTCTTTTGCAAGCTTAGTTAAATTTCTAGTATATTTCAAAATTAATTTAAACTTTTTAGGTTCGCTAACATCAGTAATATTTTGACTACGAAGTTCTTCTAAAACTTTTAATACAAGATCTTTATTAATTCTATGTCTTGCCAAAACTTCACGAGCTTCTCCAGGAACTTCCAATATAGCAACAAATAAATGTTCAGTAGAAACAAATTCATCTTTCAAGTATTCTGCTAATTTAACTGAATGTTCTATTGCTTGTGCAAAATCTGCATTTAAATAAATTTGATAGGCTGGAGAAATAGTACTTCTAGTTTCTGGTGTTTCTATTAATTCCAAAATGGAATCAGTTAATAGCATAGTATCTACCTCTAATCTGTCTAGAATGGAATTAACCATACTTTCATCTTGAAGTAAAAGAGCTGCAAGCAAGTGCAATGAAGAAACGTGATTTTGACCACGCTCAATTGCAAGCTCGTGAGCCTTTTTTATTGCATCCTTTGCTTTAGTTGTAAATTTGTTAAGTGGTGGCATAAATAAATATAAATTAAAATTTATAAATAAAATTAATAGCGAACAACAATATTTTATGCTTTTGGTGTTTCGTTTAGGGATTTCAAAGAGCTAAGAATATCTGCAATCGAAGCAAAAGAAATAGTTTCATTAGACAAAGCAATTCCTAGCACATTTCCATCTATATCAAGCAAAATTCCACCAGCATTTGTTTTATTTACAGTAATTTTTAAATCTTTTGAACCCTCATAAATAAAAGATGAAATAGTGCTTCCCAAAAGAATGATCTTCTGTCCAGCTTTCATATTCCCTAAATCACCGGAAGCTGGAACAGTATAAACCAACTTACTTTTTTCATCAATAGGTTTTCCAATTTTTAAGAAAGAAAAACCTTTTTTGTCCGCAGAAATAAACTCAGCATTAAATTTACCATTATCATTTTTTACATAATACTTTTCATAACCTGTAACTTGCAAAGAGTCAGCTACAATAATTCCATCATTCGAAACAGCAAATCCTCTTCCAGCAGATACTTCTATTGAATTTCCAAACTCATCAAAAGAATCTTTACTTATTGCAAAAACAGTTGATTGATTTTTTGCTATAGCATCCACTACTAAATCTTCTTCTTTTACGACAACTGTTTGAACACTTGATTCACCAGGTACAATCTTTTCTACTGTTTGTCTTACAATACGATTGATAGGTGCTGTGAAAGACACAGGTGCTTGCTGTAACAAGGACACGGTAGAAATACCTGTAGCAATCGAAGTGATAAAACTTATCAGTATCGTAAGTAAAACTAATTGTGATTTGTTTAAATCTTTCATATCCATGCCTTCATTATATCATTCTTTTCTTTTAGTCAAAATCAAGGAACAACTTATCTAAGACATTAGCAATACCATTTTTCTAGTTTTTTCAATGTCGAAGCTAATACCTTTAGGGTGTAATTTAAATCATCTTTTGTTGTACTTCTGCCCAAAGAAAATCTTAGGGAATTACTCTCTTTATTTGACGAATTTGATTCAGAAATATTACAAATTGCATTAATAACGTGAGAACTTTTTTTATCACCAGATTTGCAAGCACTTTTTTCTGAAACATATATTCCATTAGCAGAAAGTTCTACTAAGAGTAAATCACTTGGAATTTTTGGTATTGTTATATTTATATTATTTGGCAATCTATTTTCCAAACTTCCATTTAACAAAATTCCATATTTTTTAAAAGTTTTTGAATTTGTTAATTGCTTAATAAAATAATTTCTTAGATTAATTAATCTTTTATTCTCATTAATTTTTATCTTTCCTACAATTTTTAACGCTTCATCCAATCCAACGATACTTGCAAGATTTTCTGTACCAGGTCTTTTACCAAATTCTTGATCACCACCAAAAAAGATTTTACCTAATGGAATATTATTCCTAGAATAGAAAACTCCTATATCCTTTGGACCATAAATTTTATCTCCATTGAATGACATCATATCTACACCGAGTTTTGGCACAGAAATTGGCAAATAATTTACAGCTTGAGTTGCATCAACGTAAAAAATTGGGAAAATAGGAGAAGACATAGTATTGTCTTTTTTTAGTAATGTATCTATTTGCATTTTTTTAAAATGTCTTATTTCTTTTGCAATTTCTTTTATTGGCTGTATCGTCCCTATTTCATTATTCGCATACATTATTGCAACTAACACTGTATTTTTTTTCAAAGCTTTACTAATCTTTTTTGGGTCAACTATGCCATCTGGCTCTACGTTTACATAAGTAACTTCAGCTTGTTTTGTTTCTTCTAAATATTTACAAACTTCTATTACAGAAGGATGCTCTATATTTGTAGTAACAATGTGAGGAAAAAAATTAAAATGTGTTTTTTGAAATATACCTAAAACTGCTAAATTATTATTTTCTGTTGCACCACTTGTAAAAATTATTTCTTTTGGCCTAACTTCCAAAATATCTGCTATATTAGATCTTACATTGTTTAAAATTTCTTTAGATTTTAAACCAAGTTCATGAATAGCACTCGGATTTGCGAAATTATTATTGATAATATGATTCATCGCAGAAACAACGCGCTTTTCTATTGGAGTGCTTGAAGCATAATCTAAATATATTTCCTTTGATTTCTTCATAAAAATAGTATATATTAAATAACTATGAATATAAAGTTCGAAATTGCCCTATTTATTTTTATAGCAATTATTATTTTAATAAACATAGTATGGGTTTTTAATACAGAAAAACGTTTAAAAAGATTCTTTTTAGGAAAGAAAGCAAAAGATCTAGAGGAAACTCTTGAAAACCTTGAAAGTGATATTGCTAAGTTGAAAATTGCAAAAGAAAATGCTGAAGATGAACTTAAAAAAATAAATGCAAAACTTAAAAAGAGTATACGCGGTGTAGAAACAGTTCGTTTTAACCCATTTCCAGATCAAGGCAGTAACCAAAGTTTTTCTATAGGTATGCTAAATGAAGATGGAGATGGAGTTGTTCTTTCAAGTTTATATTCAAGAGAAAGAATGAGCGTATTTGCTAAACCAATTAAAAATAAGAAATCCGAATACGAGCTTACCGAAGAAGAAAAGGAAGCATTGAAAAAAGCAGAAGTATAGCAGGAGTGTAGTTGTAAATATTTTCATATAGGAAAGTTTTTACAACTATACTTCTCTAAAAAATTTAATAATATGGAAAAAACAATTACAAAAGAAAATATTGTAGAACGTCCTCCTGTAATAGTGGTAATGGGACATATTGATCACGGAAAATCTACACTACTTGATTATATTAGAAATACAAACATTGTAGACAAAGAAGCTGGAGGAATTACTCAGCATATTTCAGCTTATGAAGTAATACATAAAGATGAACATGGAAAAGATAGAAAAATAACATTTCTAGACACACCAGGACATGCGGCTTTTTCAAAAATGCGTGAACGTGGTGCACAGATTGCAGATATAGCTATTCTTATCGTATCAGCTGAAGATGGAGTAAAACCTCAAACAATTGAGGCATGGAAAACAATCACTGAAAATAATGTTCCTTATATTGTTGCAATAAATAAAATAGACAAACCTGGAGCAAATATTGAAAAAACAAAAATAGAATTGGCAGAGAATGAAATATATTTGGAAAACTATGGAGGAAAAATCCCATTTGCAGAAATTTCAGCAAAAACAGGAGAAGGTGTAGAAAATCTATTATCGCTACTTTTAATTCTTGCAGAAATGGAAAGTTTAACAGCAGTAAAAGAAAAAGAAGCATCAGGTTTTGTTATTGAAGCAAATTTAGATTCCAAAAGAGGTATTCAAGCTACATTAATTATAAAAAATGGTACTTTAAAAAAAGGAATGACAGTAGCAGTGGAAGATGCTATATGTTCTACAAGAATTATTGAAAACTTTCTTGGAAAGAGTGTAGATGAAGCAACATTCTCATCCCCTATCAGATTAATAGGTTTTAGTAAAATACCTAATATAGGTTCAGAATTTGTTGCATTTAAAAATAAAAAGGATGCAGAAAATTATGCATCTAATTTAAAAGAAAAAATAAATTGCGAAAAAACAATAAACGTAGAAGATACAAATAAAAAAATAATTCCGATTGTAATAAAAACTGATGTTTCAGGATCGCTTGAAGCTATAGAAAAAGAAATTAGCAAAATAAAAAGTGAAAATACTGAATTTAGAATCGTTCAAAAAGGAGCAGGATCAATACTTGAATCAGATGTAAAAGCCGTGGCAAGTTGTCCAGATGCAATAATAGTTGGATTCAATGTAAAAATAGACAAGAGTGCGACTGAATTAGCAGAGAAAAAAGGAATTACTGTTTCTTTCTTTAATATAATTTATAAAATGACAGAATGGCTAGAAGAAGAAATGGAAAAAAGAAGATTAAAAGTTGAAACAACTGAAATACTTGGAAAAGCAAAAATATTAAAAACATTCAGCAGGACAAAAGAACGTCAAATAATGGGTGGTAAAGTGATAGAAGGTAAAATAGCTTTAAATAGCACTGTAAAGATAATACGAAGAGATTTTGAAATAGGAAATGGAAGAATTGTAAATTTAGAAAAAAATAAAACAAAAACTTCTTCTGTAGAGGAAGGCATAGAATTTGGAATGATGGTTGAATCAAAAACAGAAATTGCACCAGGCGATATAGTTGAATCTTTTATCGTAACCCAAAAATAAAATGGATAGAACAGAAAAAGTTGCAAATTTAATAAAAGAACTATCCGCAAATTTTTTAGAACGAGAAAATAATCGTACATCTCTTATTACTGTAACATCATGCAATATTTCTCATGATCTTAAAAATGCAACAATATTTATAACAGTTCTTCCTGATGAAAAAGAACACGATGCTTTAGATTTTGCAAAAAGAAAAAGAAAAGAATTAAGAGATTTTTTGAAAAAAAATATGAAGATAAAAATTATACCATTTCTTGATATTGAAATTGATAAAGGAGAAAAAAATAGACAGAAAATTGACGAATTGCTCAGACCAAAGTAATATGGAAAAGTGGCCTGGTCGCCAAGTGGTAAGGCTAGAGTCTGCAAAACTCTCATACGGCGGTTCGATTCCGCCCCAGGCCTCATTGTAATTTGAGAAAAAAATATTAATAAATTATAATTAGAAAATACATTTTAAATGCCCGGATGGCGGAACTGGTATACGCGCACGACTTAAAATCGTGTCTCGCAAGAGGTGTGGGTTCGATTCCCACTCCGGGCACAAATAAATATTGAATATTTATTTAAAAAAGAAAAAAGTATTTTTATATATCCGCCCATAGCTCAGTTGGTAGAGCACTCGCCTCTTAAGCGATTGGTCGTTGGTTCAAATCCAACTGGGCGGACTAGCTTAAAAAGTTTTCATACGAAATATTTTATAAGCTTATAATTATATAATGCTGGAGTGGCGGAATTGGTATACGCGCTAGTCTTAGGAACTAGTGTCGAAAGACTTGAGGGTTCGAGTCCCTCCTCCAGCACTAAAAAATGGACTAATACATTAATTTAGTTCTTATTTTAAGGCCTATTTTAGGGCTTGACTTTTTATTTCGAATATGCTATACTGTTAGTATGTTTAAAATAAATTATAAAAACTTAATATCTTTCGTTTTTGCCACTTCAATAGTTTTTGTTTTGAACTTATTGGTCTTATTACCAAACAACGCAAACGCTTATTATCATGTTGGTTGGGAAGATGGTGAATATGTTGGTTACTATGATGATAGTAACAACGGAGGATCTGGAAATTGGTCAAATGATGATTATAATCCTAATCCTTCAGTAACTTCAGTAAGTCCAAATTCTATAACTAAGAATTCAAATATAACAATAACTGTAAAAGGAAGAAATTTTACTCCTGAATCAAATATTAGATTAAATGATCATGATTTGAATACATCATTTATAAATTCTTCAACTCTTACAGCTCAATTGAATTCTTACGAACTTGGAACAATTGGCAGTTACTCTATTTCAGTTTTCAACCCAGCTCCCGGTGGAGGATACTCAAATGCAATTACTTTTAAAGTAACTAATCCCACAAATGCGAGCGCAAATACAACATCCAAAGCAAAAACTTCAGTTGTAAGTTCAACTGCAAATCAGGCTACTAGCGCAAATTCTAAGACGATAAAAGAAACAAGTGATCAAGAAAGCGAATTAGCATCAAATGCAATATTTGGTTCAAGCGCATTTATGCCATCAAGTCTTGTTCAATGGATATTCTTCTTTATCCTAATATTGCTTATAGTAGTTCTATGGAGGAAGTTGTTCTCAAACAAAGAAAATGAGTCAGTGCCATTAAAGCACGCATAATAAACATTATAAATAAGATTATTATTATCAAAAAGTCAGTCCTAAGGGATTGACTTTTTGTTTTATTTATGCTATACTATAGTGGTATTTTGATCATTGATAAATGTTGAAAATATAAAAAAATATATTAATTCATCAATAAAAAATAAAAAAAAATCACCACTGGAGGAGGTGTATTATGAAAAAAACAGTAAAATATTTTGCTATTACATGTTTGATAATTCTGCTAATTTCGGGAATTATCATGATGTTTTCGGGAAAAGACAATTGGGTAAATAAATACAACCTTATTGGTTGTGCTTTTGCCGTAGAATTTGTTTATTCAATGGCTTGCCTACGTAGAGTCGAGGTGGATCAAGTTGGACTTCTTCTTTTATTTGGAAGGCCTATTGACAAGGTCAAATCTGGTTTGGTTTTTGTTCTGCTAGGATTTGTTTCTTTAAAGAAAGAAACTATTCTTGTTATTCAAGACGAGCTTCCCGCAGATCCAGAAAAGATCTGGCGAACAAAAGAGGGAGAAGGAAATGTGCCTATGACCAAAGGGTACTTTCCACCCATCAGAATAACTTTTGGTCAGCCTGATTATAACAAATACCCTGATCTAAAAGATAGTCCATACAACATTCAAATGACTGTGGAAGTCACCCCAGTAATACGCTGGAGAATTATAGATTTGGAAGTTTTTGTATCAACTATTGGTACTATCGAAAAAGCAAGAAAGCAAATGGAAGATACGTGCATCGCTGAATTCAATGCAAATTTTGCACAGATCACACCAGCAGTAGCCCTCAAAAATCTTGATAAGTATAGCAATCAACTGAAAATATCAATTGAGGAAGAGGTACGTGGTTGGGGAATTGAAGTTATAAATGCCCAGATAAAACCTTTCAACTTCAGTCATGGGTTAAATAAAGCTGTTGTCGGTGTTTCAGAAGCTATTCTTGGTGCAAAATCTATGTCTGCTACAGCGGATGGGGAAAAAACTAGAATCGAGAAACAAGGAGAAGGAACTGCTAAGGCAGAGCTTTTAATTGGAGAAACTAAGGCTAAAGTTGAAAAATTAATCTACGAGGCAAAAGCATTCGGCATGGGAAAACTTGCTAAACAAGCTGGCACAGACGAAGGCAAGCTTGTAATTTGGTTACAAACCATGCAAGAAGCTATCCAAAAAGCGAACTACACCATCATCCCAGGTGGAGAATTGTTTTCTGCCGTTAGTGGTCTTGAAGAATTATTTAAAAGAGTAAAAGAAGGAGGTAAAAAATGAATTTATTCTGGATAATACCTGGAATCATTATTGTAGTTGGTATCATCACTATTATTTTAGTGAATGTAAGTAGAAGTCGTTCAGCAACAAAAACTGAAAAAAATACAAGCACGCTGACTGCTGATACAACTGACACTACTAAATCCCAAAACACTCAAATAGTTCAAAAAACTAAAGTGAGTTCTTGGGATAAATTCTCAAAAATTGCTAATTTAGTCTTAATAGCTGCTGGAATAGTTTTTGCTTTTATTATTATCTGCTCTATTGTTAACAGCTGTGACAGATTAATTAACGGGCAAAGTAAGGTTGTAGTCTACGGTTTCTCTGGAACCAAATATGACGCTTACTTGGATGGTAAACCAATTACCTACATAGAAAGCGGAACTATTGGTCCTGGTAAAGTATGGGAAACTTCAAGAGTCCATTACAGGTTTGCATTTCGGACTCAAAATTATGTAAGTTACCAAGTAGAGTTCACTTCCAAAAATTGTGGATGGACAAGATCAGTATTGTATAAAAAGGGAGAGATTAACAGAGATCCACTACCCGATGATGCTACACAAGGTCCAGTGAGAGTTTCAACTCTTCCTGGAGAAACTAGTACATTCGAGGTCATTCTTTATAAGACTGATTGAGAATTTAAAAAACACTGAGCGGTTTGCGAAAGCAAACCGCTTTTTTTATTTTCCTTAAAAAACAAAAACCCCTTTCGGGGTTTTTGGAAATTTATTTTCAAAAAATTTATTCTGGATAATTATCTAGTTGCACTGTTCCCTTCTCTGGATTAATTCCATCTATATTTAAAGTATTTAATATTAGTTTCATAATAGTAAATACTCCCATCATAATAGTCATTCCAATAATTCCCCATATCATATGACTTTTACCTTTGCTTCTTTTATCTTCATTTTCTTGATTAGAAAGAAATTCAACAATGCCATATAAAAAATATACTACAGCTAAAGCAAAGAGTAATAAAATAAGAGGATTGATTATCAACTTATTTAGATTTATTACGAATGAATCAACACTCGCATATGCAACATTTACAAATAAAAATCCCATAAATAATGAATTATTTTAACATCCTGGAGTTCCTGGGACACATGGAGTTTCAATACCTGCACTATTATTATCCAAATCAAAAGTGCTTGTTATTATCTTTACCAATCCCCACATGCCAACGATAACAACTAAACCAATTATTCCGTAAATAATTTTATTCTTTCCCCTCTTTTTTGCTTCTTCATCGTCGTTTATCATATAGGTGATAACTCCCCATACGAAGTAAACAACACCCAATACAATCAAAATTGGTATAATTGTATTTAAAATCTCACCAATTTTACAAATAACTGCTTGAATACCAGTTTGAAAAGTACAAAGACCAGCATCAGCAAAAGCAAATGGAGCAAGTGCAATCAAACCTGACAAAACAATTAACTTCTTTTTCATAATAATTTTTAATATTTTACCGCTTCGAGCGGATATCAGCCTGTGGCTGAACTAATAATAAATGCGACCTTACTAATAATATTTTCCTAAAAATAGGTTTATCTAATTATAACATAAAAACACTGTTAAACTTACTGCCCCTGTGTATTAACTTGAGGCACGAAATCAGTTTTAATATCAAATGTATCTCCAAAAATCTTAACCAAACCCCAAATTGATGTCATGACAACAAGACCAATAATTCCCCATATCATAAAATCCCTACCTTTTGTTCTTTTCTCATCAGAATCTGCATTAATAACATACTGAACAACACCCCATATAAATAAGAGGACAGCTAGAATGAAAAGCAATGGAATTACTGATTTACTTATAGTGCAAGTAACATAGTTAATTAAATCTCCCAATACAGGAGAGGATAATTTTTTATAATTTGCTATGCATACACCTGAAGTCTCATAAGTTTGTGTAATTTGCTCTGTTGAAGGTGTGATTCGAGCAAGTTCTTGCGTATCAATACCAAGACTATCTATAACAATAGTCACAATACCCCATAGTGATATTATTACAACCAAACCAATAATGCCGTAAATAATTCTATTCTTTCCTTTTTTCTTTGCTTCCTCATCATCTTTTATCATATAGGTAATAACCCCCCATACGAAATATACAACTCCTAATGCAAGCAATATTGGAATTATTTGATTCAAATAAAAACCTATTCTACAAATTATTCCTAATAAATCAGTAGAAGATGCTCCACACGCTTCTTCTACTGGAGTAACATCAGTTACATTTTGAGCAAAAGATAAAAATGGCACAGCTATAACTGCTAATATTAGAATCATCAAACAAATTTTTTTTATTTTTTTATTTTTCATATAAATTATTTATAATTTTAATACTGTATCAGAAATAAGTTGCGCAATTGCCCACGATCCCAAAAGAATCGCTGCTCCAATTAAAGTATAGATTAGTGCATCTTTAGCTTTTTTTAATGCCTCTGGATTTCCTCTTGCAGAAACAAAAAGAAAACCACAATATATTATGGCTAATGCAACTATTGGTATTCCTATTTTTAGAACGCCTTCTAGAATTGTCTTAATAAGACCATTTATAGAACTTTGATTAATTGGATTTTTAAGTTGGCCACTAGTGGTATCTCCACTCAAACTTCCTGTTCCGCCACTGTCGCCAAGGCTTCCTGTTCCACCTTGTGCAAATAATAAAACTGGAGAGAAAACGATAAAAGAAACTAAGATTAATACAAATAAATTCTTTTTAAAATTATTTATCATAAATAAATTATACACTATTACTTAAAACCAATCCACGACCCATCAAAACCAACTATTGAAAGAATAGTATTAATAATAAGCCAAGCTGCAGCAGCCACAACAAGACCGATACCAACATTCACAAAAATACTTTTTGCTTTTGTTCTTTTAGAAGGTTCGCCACCAGATGTTATAAGCAATATTCCTGCATATGCAAACATAATCGCTGCTATTGGTATTGCAAGTACAAATAAAACATAATTTATCACTTTATTAACTACATCAACTAATTCTTTAAAACCACACCCCCCTTCTGGGCATGCTGCAGTAAGTCCACCACCGCTAGTAGAAAGATCTGTTGTTTCTTCTGCAAAAGAAAATGCAGGAAAAATTAAAAACCCCAAAAGAAGAGTTAAAGATAATATAGTTATTGTTTTTTTCATATCTTAAAAATTTATATAAATTTTATTTCGCTAATAATAAATCAAGTTTTGCGCTTGAATCTTTTATGGCTTCATTTGTTGATAAGCTATTCGAAAGAGTTCCATCAATCATAGTTCTAAAAATATCATTCGTGTCTTCACTAGATGGATCAATCCAACTTTTTGCGTATAATGCTGAAGCATAAAATATAGGAGAAAATGCATCGGTCTTTTTTTCAGAAAGAAGATCTCTTCTTGCAGGTATATATGATGTAGCTTTTATATAATCAGATGCAAAACTACCCGTTGACATCAAACTTGCAGCAGTAAAAGCCGTGCTGAAATTTTTAGAAAATGAAGAAATTGCTATACCGGTAACCTTAGAATTTGTTACCTTTGTTTTAGAATTTTCTATTTGAGGAATAGCAGAAACTAGAAAATTTAAATTTGGATTTTTATTTACCAATGTTTCCATCTCACTTGCATATCCAAAATAAAATGCTAAATTTTCTGAGCTAAAATAATCTTGCGAATTTGCAAGTGATTTGTTCCAAGAATATGTATCGCTTAATGGGTCAGAAAAATTCGTATAATATTCTAGCATCGAGCTAAGACTATATTTTGAATCTGTTGAATCTAAAACCGAAGAAAATGTCCCATTACTTTCAGTTACTATAGAATTTCCAGCCTGCATAAAAAGAGTTACTAAAATATCTTTTGCATGAAGTATATTTGAAAACTGGCCTAATGCAACAGTGCTTGTTGAAATTTTATTTGATCCATCTTTTACTGTAATTGAAGGCACAAGATTTGTTAATTCAGTCCAATTTGTTGGTGGATAAATTACATTGCTTGAATCCAATATGCTTCTGTTGTAATACATAACAATAGGGTCTATCGTTAAAGGAAATGCTAATACACCATTTGAAGTCAAAAATACATCACCAGCGCTTGCAAATGTACCTTTAAATGAAGCCAATGGATAACTTGTGTATGGAATAGTATAAATTTTATTACTGTATTTATGTGCTAATTCATTAGAGATAAAAAACATATCAGGACCTGTTCCTGAAGCAAGAGCTTCGAGTAAGTCTTCATCAAATGTTTCTGCGTCTTTTTGAACATACTTTACCGTAAAGGTTGTATTTACTTTATTGAAATTCTCTATTGGCTTAGCTAGGTTTTGCATTTTATCTGTTCCCCATATTATGACTGTACCAAGAGAGCCTTCTTCGTTTTTATCACTACCAATTGTAATTAATCCAGCAAAAACTAAAATTCCAAAAACAGCTGCAATAATACAAATAACTAACATTACTATTTTAAAATTTCCTTTCATATTTTTTTATTTGTTAAAACAATACCATAATGATGACTACCAGCATCAATATCACGATTAAAAGTTAATCCTTTTTTTGCAAATATTTCAACTACTTTATCTTTCAAAATTATTTTATCTGGTTTTGGACCTAAAGCAGAAGATTCAGACCAGTCTACTACAAGAACCTTACCATTTTGTTTTAATATTCTTTTAACTTCAAGAACAAGACCACTCTTGTCCTCAATTTGAGATAAAATATTCGAAAGTATAACAGCATCAACAATGCCATCTTTTAATTTTGTTCCACCAAGTTTTTCAATATCTCCCCAAAAACATTCAAGATTGTTAATATGAAATTCTTTCGCTTTATTTTTTATAGTAATCAAATAATCTTTTATTACTTCTATAGCATATACTTTTCCATTTGGTACCATTTTTGCTGCAGCAATAGAATAAAAACCTGTTCCCGCCCCTAAATCAGCTACAATCATATCTTCTCTTAATCCAAGTTGTTTTAAATTTTTTATCGGATCAGCAAACATATATATACTATATATTATAGTATAAAAAATCTTTTTCGCCTATAGTTGTCTATAGTTATTAACAATCTCCTTGCTGTCAAAGACGGTCTTTGACATAATTGATTTATGAACAATAGAGACTATAAAACATTTATGCCTGGTGCTTTGGTGCATGTTTACAATCGAGGTAATAATAAAGAAAAAATTTTCCACGAAGAAAGCGACTATAATGCTTTCCTTTTTAGACTTGGTCTATCTCTCGGAGTAGATAAAGAAATTCTAAAAAAAGATGACATATCGTCAGTAAAAAATTCACGAATTAGAATAAACGGAAATGCTAAATCATTTAAATTACATTCTTTTTGCCTTATGCCAAATCATTTTCATTTATTGATAGAACAATGCGGAGATGTTCCTATTTCTAGGCTAATATCTCAAACATGTACTAGCTATGCAAAATATCTAAATTTAAAATATAAAAAAGTTGGACATGTATTTCAAGATAAATTTAAAGCAGTAAATATTGAAAACAATCCGCAGTTTATGTGGACTTCCGCTTATATACATATGAATCCAGTAAAGGATGGTTTAGTTAAACACCCTGGTCAATATAAATGGAGTAGCTATAAAGATTTTACCGAAAATAGAAATTCATCAATCGTATTTAAAGATTTTTTAGAATCAGTTTTCAGCAAAAAAGATTTCGAAAAAGAAACTATAGCCAATAACACCAAGCATGTCAAAGACGGTCTTTGACAGTTTGAGAGTTTGAGAAATTTACATGCAGGTAAGAGATGCAATACCGTCCCCTGCGCGAAGACGCATTATTGTAACTCCTTGAGTTTGACGTCCTAATGATGGAATATCTTTTAGAGCAGTTCTAATTACTTGTCCCTTTTTTGACATTGCTATTAGTTCTTCTTCTTCAGTACTCAAAACTTTTGCTACAATCAATTTTCCTGTTTTTGTTGTAACTTTTGCTGTTTTGATTCCTGAACCACCACGCTTTTGTACTTTATATTCTTTAAGAGCAGTTTTTTTACCAAAACCATTTGCACTCATTGTAAGAAATGCTCCATCTTTTTGATCTTTTTTAATAACATCAACACCAATTACTTCATCATTTTTTCCTAATTTAATTCCTCGCACTCCGCCAGCAGTTCTTCCCATTTCTCTAACATCACTTTCTTTGAATCTTATTGACTGACCTCCTTCTGTTGCAATCATTATCTCGTCACCTTTATCAACTAAAAGAGCTTGAACTAATTGGTCACCTTTATCTAATCTTATTGAAATAATTCCACTTCGGCGAACATCTTTAAAGCTTTCCCCTGACATTTTTTTCGCTGTTCCATTTTTTGTTACAAGAACCAAAGAAGAAGGAAGTTTTTTGGCTTCTTTTGGTAGAGACAAAATAGATGTGACTTTTTCATCTCCAGAAAGAGACAAGAAGTTCATAATTGATTTTCCTTTTGTTGCACGACGTCCTTCAGGAATATCATACATTTTCATTTGATAAGCTTTTCCTGTATTAGTAAAGAACAACAAATCATTATGAGTAGACCCTGAAACAAGCATCGTTACAAAATCTTCTTCTTTTGTTTCTAAATCCACAACACCAACTCCCCCTCTCTTTTGTGCTCTGTATTCACTAGGATCAGTACGTTTTACGTATCCACCAGCAGTGAAAACAAGAACAGTTTCTGTATCTGGAATCAAATCTTCATCATTAATTTCTTTCACTCCTCCTTTAATTATTTTTGTTCTTCTCTCATCAAAATATCTATCACGAATTTCTTTTAATTCGTCTGATACAACTTTCAACATTTTTTTAGGACTTGTTAAAAGTTCTTTCATTTCCTTAATAAATTTCTGTTTTTCTGCTAATTCATCTTCCACTGCTTTTCTTTCTAATCCAGCTAATTTCTGTAATTTAATTTCTAATATTGCAGCTGCCTGCAAATCAGAAAATTTAAATTCCTTTATCAAATTTATTTTTGCAATCTGTGCGTCTTTTGAATTTCTTATAACAGTTATGATTCTATCAATTTTATCAAGGGCTTTTTTAAGACCTAATAAAATATGTTCACGTTCTTCAGCTTTTCTTAAATCATATTGACATCTTCTTTTTATAACATCACGTCTATGAGCAATAAATTCAACAAGAATAGATTTTAGAGAAAGTGTTTGTGGCACTCCATCAACTAATGCAACAATATTAAAATTGAAATTTGATTCAAGTTGAGTATTTTTATAAATATAATTTAGAATTTTTTCAGGATGAGCACCACTTTTTAAATCAATAACTATACGAATATCTTTTGTAGATTCATCTCTTAACCCTTTTATACCTTCAAGCTTTTTTTCTTGAACAAGGTCTGCAATAGACATTATTAAGTTTGCTTTATTTACTCTAAAAGGAATAGAAGTTATAACTATTTGGTACATTCCTCCTTTTGTTTCAATTATTTCAGCTTCTCCTCTACAAACAACACCTCCACGTCCTGAAGAATATGCATGAAGAATATCTTTATATCCATAAGCAATTCCACCAGTAGGAAAATCAGGCCCTTTAATAAATTGCATTAAATCTTCTGTAGTTGCATCTTCTTTATCAATTAAAAATCTTGTTGCATCTACAACTTCTGCTAAATTGTGAGGTGGGATATTCGTTGCCATACCAACAGCAATACCAAGTGTTCCATTTAATAACAATGCGGGAACAGCTGCAGGAAGAACTGTCGGTTCTTTACGTGTTTGGTCATAGTTTGGACGAAAATCAACTGTTTCTTTATCTAAATCTTTTAAAAGTTCATTAGAAATTTTTGCCATCTTCGTCTCTGTATAACGCATTGCAGCTGCACTGTCTCCATCTATAGAACCAAAGTTACCTTGACCTAAAATAAAAGGATAACGATAAGAAAATTCTTGTGCCATACCAACCATTGTGTCATACACTGCCACATCTCCGTGAGGATGATATTTTCCTAAAACATCTCCAACAACAGCAGCGGATTTTCTAAATCTAGAACTTGAAGTAAGTCCCATTTCATTCATAGCAAATAATATTCTTCTGTGAACAGGTTTTAATCCATCTCTTACGTCTGGCAATGCACGTGATGTAATAACAGACATAGCATAAGCCAAATACGACTCTTTCATTTCGCTAACTATGTTTACTGGAAGAATTTCATCTTCTCTTGGTTTTTTTTCTATTGGATCAATTGTTTTTTTAGCCATAAATATTATTCAGCAGTGTTGGAACTTTCTCCCGTTGTAATACTATTATAACCTCCGACCATATTTTCTTTCAAAACGGAAAATGGTTTTAAATCTTGCTTCATTTTTATCTTTGTATCTTTATTTGTAATACTTCTTCCTAAAGATAGTGTCCAAAGAAAAATTAAAATAATTCCAATTATAATAACAGAAAGATGCAAAATATGTCTTCTTTCTTCTTCTGGTTTTTTTCTTAAATGATGAATTACTCTTTTCATAAATATTAATCCGAATTAACGGAATAATTAAATTGATTTTAATACTACGACCTCACCTTCTTTTCCTTCTAAATCTTTTTTCTTTATTGTAAGTTTATCAACGACTTCAGCTTTTTCTTCACTTAGTTCTTTCAAAAAAGTTTTAAGTGATGCATCATCATAATCCATAGGAATAATAAGTTTTGGTTCAAGAGAAGAAGCAAATTTTGCTGCTTGTTTTGCATCGATAATTCCCTTTCCACCTATTGGCACAAAAAGAATATCTGGTTCTTCTATAGCTTCACGTGATTCTTTGCTTACTTCAGAATCAGATAAAGCTCCAAGGAATAATATATCCATGTCATCTACAGTAAGAAGATAAACACTGTTTACGTATTTTTTATTATCAACTAATGCTGGCGACATTACTCCTTTAATAAATATTTCTTTAACTTCATAATCACCTGGCCCATTAATAACAAATGGTTCTCTGTCTCCATATGATAATTGTTCAACACCGTTATAGTCTGGATGATTTGTAGTTACAAGAGCTATGTCAGCACCAAAATGAGTAGATATATCTAATTTAGAGCTTTTACTTACAGGGTTAAATGCAATAACCATTTCACCTTGTTGTATTTTAAAAAATTGTTTTCCAAAATATGTGATTATCATTACTATATATTATAGCAAAAAATAAAAGAAAAATCATCTTTTTTATAAGCACAAAAAGGTCAGAAATATTCTTATACTTCAAATTTCCCCTTTATTAAACCCTTAGCAACATCAATTATTCCTGAAACATGAACAGTTTCATAATCACCAGATTCTAGCTTTTTTTCTATTTTTATATAATAACTTCCATTTGGAACTAAACAATAAAACTTACCATGCTTATCAGAAACCTTGTGTATTATTTCTGTATTTGTTGCTTTTTGGAATACTCTGATAATTGAGAAAGGCAAAGGATGATTATTTTCCAAAATAGTTCCTTTATCTTTAGGTCTTATACCAAGCTGTCTTAGTACAAAAAGAACTATATAAACTGCAAAAATTATTATATTGTACGGTTCAGGTGCTAATAACAATGCAAGAATTGAAGTAATTCCACCAAGGATAAATAATGCTGTTGAAATCCTATTAAAGATAAAATCTTTTCTTGAATAAAATTTATTTAGTTTCTGTTGCTTTTTAGCAAATTCGTTCCAGTTAAATTTTATTGGATCCATTGGAATATTTTTTGTAATAACTTCTTCGGAATTCATTACAGAAATAACTTCTCCTTGATAAAGGTTTTGATATAATTCATCTGAATTTTTTCCTTCAAGATTTTTTGATGGGAATTTATAATCCGTCTTATTTACTTCTAATGTGTAATTTCCTTCTTCTACCAAGAATCCATATCTTCCATCAAGATCTGTTATTGAAGAAGCAATTTCTTTTCCATTTTCATCTTTTAATATTACATAAGCTGGATCAAGTGGTTGTTTTGTAACACTATCATAGACTGTACCCCAAGGACGATTTCGTTTTTTTAATCCCAAAGCAGCTAAAAGTAATGACCATATACGAAACGGCAATAATACTATTTCTGAAAATGAAAATGGGCTAGCAAACAATGTTGGCAAAACAGAAAACAAAGCACCGATCGCTATGCCAGCAGTTGTCAAAATTTTTATAAAAACTGAAACTTCTTTTTTATTTATTTCTTCTTTTGCTGTCCAATATGCACTAGAAGATGCATCACTTACTGCAACAAAACTTTTTCTTATTTCTTTAGAAATTGTATTCCACAAAGAATCACCTGGTTCTGTTATTTGTTTTGTATCGTCTTCTGTTGGTGGCAAATCTTCGACTACTGGTTCTTCTATTGGTGATAATACTGGAGCCACTTCATCTGGTTGTGGTGGTTTTGTTTCTTTAGGTTCATTATTAATAGGTTTTGCAGGCTCTGTTGGTGTTGTTATTGGTGGATTTACAGGAGTAATAGGCCCTGTTACGGGTTGTGTTATTGGCTCTGTTACAGGTGATATAGTTTGAGAAGCTGAGGAACCAGAAGAAGTTTTTTTCTTTGTTGTTGCACTTGCTATATCAGATGCTGTTCCTGTTCCAACAGAATTAATTGCGCTTACTCTAAAATCATAACTAGTATCGCTATCAAGATCATTTACTGTTTCTGTAATTTCTGTTGAAGTTCCATCATTAAAAGTAGACCAAGAACTATCTGAAGTTAATTTATATTCAATTAAATAATCAGTTATATCAGATCCTCCATCATCAGGTGCAGTCCAAGATAAATTAATTTCACTAATACTATCTGTATTTGCCGAAAGACCAGTAACTTGCGAAGGTGCAGAAGTAGCGGAAACTGGAGTAGCCGTAGCAACAGAAGAAACAGTTCCTTCACCTAAAACAGAATTATAAGCCTTGACTCTAAAATCATAACTTGATCCATTAGATAAACCAGTAACAGTAGCTGTAGGATTTTCCGAAGTTCCATCATCAAAAGTAGACCAAGAACCGCCTGAAGATAATTTGTATTCTATAATATAATCAGTAATAAAATACCCATCATTTATTAATTGAGTCCAAGACAAATCAACTTCTGAATCACCAGCAGTAGCGGATAGCCCAACAACCTGCTCAACTGTTTTAAAAGTCATAACGATAGCACCAGAATCTACTTCGTTAAAGCTTTCTCCATTAAAAGCTAAATAAGGAATATTATTAGAGTCTAAAGAAAGAGATAAATCATCCGCAGCATAATATGAAAAATCAGAATTACCAACTAGATTCCATTTACTATCACAGTTATCACAACTTACAACCGTAGCCATACGAGGGCTATCACCAGTGTATCCATAGTCAGGATATGCTACATAAGGTATATCATTTTTGTCTAAAGCTAAAGATATAGAAGAAATATCAATTTCAGTAGTAGGGTTTAGTGTAAATGCAATAGGTAAATCAACCCATGCACTTCCATCCCATTTTGTTATCTTAATAGACTTCATATAACTACCATCTTTTATTGAGACAAATGATACATAAAGATTATCTTGTGAATCAATTGCAAAATTATTGTAATCTAACTGAACAGTAGATAAATCTCCAACTGCTGTCCAGACATCAGAAGAATATTCTAGAACAAATGTATATGATCCTACGTATAATAAATGTTTTACATAAGCTACATAAGGAATATTACTTGAATTAAGAGCAATAGAAGTATCAGTAACTGTATTATCGGCAGTTATATCAAGGCCAACTTTTTGCCATCCAGTTGTATATGTTTCATCAATACCAACAAATTTCATAACTTCTACATTTCCAGAACTATCAAAAAATGATACATAAGGAATAGGTGTATAACTATTGTCAGTAGCAATAGATGTAGCAGTAGCTTCACCAGTAGAGAAACCGGCTGTTCCAACTAAAACCCACGATGAACCATTAAATGTCATAACAGTAATTTTTGAACTGTTTGTTGAATCAGTATATGCCACATAAGGAACATCATTTTTATCTATTGTAAAAGAAATATTGTATACTGCTCCAGAAGAAAAATTTTCAGACCCAACTACGCTCCATGCACTTCCATTCCATTTCTTAACGGTAAGCCCATAACTATTATTAGAATCTTTAAAAGCAACATAAGGAACATCATTTGAATCAATTTTAAGAGATATTATATCAACACCAGACTCAACCGAACCTACAACAGGACCCAGTTCTTTCCAGTAATTAATTGAGACAAAATCAACAACACCATTACTATCAGTATAATTAGTAACATCAGATGCTATTGGGTTATTCGTAAAAGCTCCATCTAAAAATGTGATAGTTAAATTTGAAACATCGCTATAATTTGTACTTGAATTTGCATTACCAGAAAAAGTTAGCGTTGCTGTTGTCCCATCTGAACTTACTGCCATACTGGAACTTAATCCAAATGGTTTATTGGTAAGATAATAATAAGTACCTTCTTCCCATACACCACCAGCATTTGTAAATGTATCTCCAGTTATAGTAGCTACCCTACTACCAGAAACAGCTCCTATATCTGCTGAAGTCTCTCTAAAAGAACCAGAATAAGATATGGATGGTGTATCGTCACCTAAAGCATTATTTATTTTAAAACTTTTAAATACACAAAACACAGAAACCACTACAAAACAAATGGCGAATAAAATTTTTATTTTTTTCATAAATATTCTTTTATTATATAATATTTTTTTAAAAAAAACACTTACTTGCTTTTTTAATAAAATATAGTAATATCAAAACATAAATTCAATCACTTAGTAATCCTTACTTTTTGATGATATTTATATTAAAAGCATGGATTTAGGGTAACATCGCTTGTGCAAAAGCTAAAGCGACACCTAGACCTTATATCCGCTTTACGCGGATATTTTAATTTAAAACGATTTTATGAAAGCAACAATAAAAGAAGAAACAATAAAAGAAGAAAAAGAGAATCCAGTTTTGAAATCAATTGCAGATAGAAGTCTATCAAGACCTGCAATTGAATCTTTAGTTGAAGGTTCAGTTATATTAGTAAAAAAATCATCAGTATTCGTAGACTTGTCTCCTTTTGGAACAGGAATTATTTATGGAAAAGAATTTATTAATGCAAAAGATATCATAAAGAAAATTTCTGTAGGAGATCTTATAAAAGCAAAAGTAGTTGACACTGAAAATGAAGATGGATATATAGAATTATCTTTGCGAGAAGCAAAACAAGCCCTAATTTGGAGTGATGCAGAAAAAGCTATCAGAGCAAAAACTGTAATGGAGCTTGAAATAAAAGAAGCAAATAAAGGAGGACTTATACTTGAATGGCAAGGAATACAAGGATTTTTGCCAGCTTCTCAATTAAAATCTGACCACTATCCTCGTGTAGAAGATTCCGATAAAGATAAGATTTTAAAGGAATTGAAGAAACTTGTTGGAGAAAAAATTTCAGTAATTATTATTTCTACACTTCCAAAAGAAGGAAAATTAATCTTTTCTGAAAAAGATAATAACCCAGAAGAAAAGAAAGAAATTCTAAGTAAGTACAATGTTGGTGATGAACTTGTTTGCAAAGTTGCTGGCATAGTTGATTTTGGAATGTTTTTAAAATTAGAAGATGGACTTGAGGGATTGGTACATATTTCAGAACTTGACTGGGGACTTGTAGAAGATCCTCGTTCCATGTTTAAAGTTGGAGATGAAGTTCGTGCAAAAATAATTGAAATAAAAGATGGTAAAATCTCTCTTTCAATTAAAGCTCTAAAAGAAAATCCATGGAAAGAATTTGAAGGCAAATTGAAAAAGGGCGACATCATTGAAGGCGTTGTTATAAAATACAATAAACACGGTGCATTGGTTTCTATAAAAGAAGGAGTTGCTGGATTAGTACACAATTCAACATTCAGTTCAGAATCAAAACTTCGTGAAAAGCTAGAGCTTGGGAAAAAATACAATTTCCAAATTACACTATTTGAACCAAAGAGTCATAAGATGACACTGATACATCTAGAATAGATAAACTAAAAAACCACCCATTGGGTGGTTTTTTAAGAGTTTAGAATTGTTATATCTTTATCTCCTATTTCATCCATTATAGACATAACCTGTTCAGCATAATTCTTAACTATAGAAGGTGGGTTATATTTTTGAAGTATATCTTTTGTATCCTTACCTGAATAGTGATGTGCTGTGTTAGGGTTATTTCCACCCAAGTTTCGTCCAATGGTTTCGATAGCCTCATCTAGTGTTTTAAAACCGATTTTACAAGAACCCCAACCGAATGGGTTATTTTCTACCTTTTTACAATCATGTTTTCCACCAGTAGATTCTCGAACAGCTATGGCAGCTAAAAGACGCCAATCAAGATTATTTTTCTCAGCTTCCTCTACTAGCTTTTCTCCTTTTCCTAAAAGGGGCATATCGTGCTCTTTAAAGTAGGCATCAATAGCTTCTGCTTTTATCTTTAGGGTGTTAACTTTCTGATCAACTTCCTGGTTAAAGGCAAGCAATCCTAAAGTTTCGATATTTTCTTTTGGTGATAACGTTATTTGTGAATCTAGAACAGTATTTGCCTGATTCTCGGTTACACTCCCAAGTGGCATAGATATTGTCATAAATGGTAACAAAACAAATGATTCCACAAAACGTATCAAGTTTTTATTTTCCATACAAAGCGGTTATGCTCCGCAAAACTCATAGGTTGGAAATTCAGCTTTAACTGAAAAAATCCTTATTAAATAAGCTTTAAAGGTTAATAATAAGGATATACTTATATACTATCATATTGGCAAGCAAAAGTCAATAGTTAAGCAACGACTTTTTGATATGTCAAATTGAAAATAGCTTGAAAAATAAGGTTTTTTTAATAACCCCTTATTGACAAATAAGGCTAAAATAAGCCTAATTTTGTATTGTGGATAACTTTCTTGACCTATTTTATTGAAAATCAAACAGCTTATCGGCTATTTTATAAGACTCCCCTGCACCCATAGTCACAAAAATGTCATCTTTACCAAAGGTTTGACTCTTTATATATTCTTCTGCCAGTTCAAAATCAGTAAAAGCTATAGCTTTATCACCATTTGCACATATAGCATCTGCTAAAAGACCGCTTGAAATGCTTTTATCAGGGTTTTCTCTAGCAAAATAAATAGGCAAAAGGACGATTTTGTCCGCCCCGTGGAAACATTTGGCAAAATCGTCAAAAAGAGCCTTGGTTCTGGAATACAAATGTGGCTGAAAGACTACAGTTATTTTTTTGCCTTGTTCTTTTGTATAAAGCTCTCTTAATGCTTGCAAGCTAGCTCGAACTTCTGTTGGGTGATGAGCATAATCATCATAAATAATGGTACCAGCTTTTGTCTTCCCTCGTTTTTCCAAACGACGCCAAGTTCCTTCAAAATTTTCTAAAGATTTTATAGCAAGCTCTTCCTTAATACCCAAAAGATCTGCAACAGCAAGAGCTAAGGCTGCATTTTTTCTGTTGTGCTCTCCAGGGACAAGAAGTTTGGGAACTTTTTCTAAATATTTTTCGTAATTTGTTATTTTGTGTTCACTTTGAGATAAAAACTGATCAAAAGATTTTTTTATATCATCTAAATCTTTATAACAATCCAAATGGTCAGCTTCGATGTTGGTTACTGCACCAATGAAAGGATTAAATTGTAAAAAATGACGATTATATTCGTCAGCTTCTACTATTAAATATTCACTCTTGCCTTCTCGAAAATTACTATCAAACTTTTTAACAAAAGAACCAACAATAACCGTCGGGTCTATGCCCGCATCAATTAATATATCAGCAACCATTGCAGTAGTCGTAGTTTTACCATGAGTTCCAGAAATTGCTATAACTTTATAATCTTTGGAAAATTCTTTAAGAGCTTCAAAATAAGACAAGGTTGGCTTACCAGTATTTCGTGCGTCTTCTATTATTTCTGGACCACGGTTAAGCCAAGCATCTGAGTAAACATACATATCAGCTTCTGGCAATTTGTCAAAGACCGTCTTTGACATTACTTCTATACCAAATTCTCTAAGGGAGTCTGTCGTTTTTCCTTCTTCATCGTTTACACCCGCAACTTCCATTCCACGCGCACTGGCCCATTTCGCCAATGCCGAAATTCCAATTCCCCCGATTCCGATAAAATATACCTTTTTAATTTTTGATAAGTCTAAATTCATATTAAATCAATTTTGTTTTTAATTAATGACAAAAAATTGTCTGGGTGCTCTTGTAACTCTTTTTTTAATTCCTCTTTAGTAAACCATTTAATTTGAGCGACCTCCACTTCTTGAATTTTAAAATCATTAAAACCAGCTGGCAATTCAAGCAAAAATTCTTGTGCAAAATAATTATAATTAGTTTTTCTTCTTTCTTTTTGCCCAATTTTTAATTTTACGTCCTTAATACCAATTTCTTCTTCGGTTTCTTTAATTATATTTGATTCATAAGTTTCTCCTTCTTCAACTGTACCAGCTACTGCTGGACCCCATTTACCTGGATTATGATTTTTATTAAATGCCCGTTGAGCCAAAAGTATTCTTCCATTAGTATCAGTAACCCAAAGATAAGAAACGCGGTAAATTAGCTCAGGACTTTTATCCACATCTTTTCTGTCCTTAATTTCTATTACTTCATCATTTTCATTTACAACTGGTATTTTCATAAATTCATTTTAAATTCTTTATAATTTGTCAAAGACGGTCTTTGACACTACTTCTAATTTTACACAGGACTACCCTGTGTAATTTAATTTTATTTCCCCCATTTTATTTCGATTTCTATTTTTTCTTCCTTTTTCTCTTTTTCGTATTCTATCTGAATTTCCGACTCTTTAGGAATGTAAACTTTCTTGTTTTTGATTTGCATTCTAAAAGCCTTATTTTTACCCAAAGAATCAGCTAATCTTTTTAGAATTTTTATAGTTTGCTTTTTTGTGTAATCTTTTTCTATTTCTTTTTTCATAATTCTATTTTAACTTATTAATTAACTTCACAAATAAATCATTTCTTTCGTATTCATTATTGAAAATACCAAATGAAGCAAAGGCTGGAGAAAAGAGCAGAACATCCCCTTTTTTTGTAAAATCTAATCCCTTTAAAACAGCATCTTTAAAATCTTTTCCTACCACATATGGAATTTTTAATTTGTAATCTTTCAACAAAACATTCGTTCCACTACCAGGAATAAGTACTATAGCCTTACAAAAAGTATTCACAACATTCACATAAAGCTTCAAATCAAGCTTTTTATCTGCTCCGCCAGAAATCAAAACAATTTTGCCTTCTTTACCATCTTGATACAAAGCTTTAATACCTGCTATTGTAGCTTCTGGAGTAGTCGCATTATTATCATTGTAAATTTTTATTCCACGAACAGTTTTTAAATGTTGCAATCTGCCTTCTATTCCTTTAAAATTTTTGACTGTGTTCTTAATTTTAACGATAGGAATTTTAAAAAGTCTAGCAACTTCAAAAGCACAAGCTAGGTTTTCTCTTTGATGCTCTCCTGGAACAACAAATTTAAAACCAACTAATTTTTTTACATCAGCTACTATTATCTTACTTTTTACTTTTTTACTTATCAATTTTTCTACGTGCGGTCGAATTATTAAGAAATCATTCTTTTTTTGATATTTGAAAATATTCATCTTATCAGCAAAATAATCTTTCATAGAATTTTTATAATAATTCATATGATCCGGCATAAAAGAAGTGAAGATGGAAATATGCGGAGACATTTTAGCATCACCAAAACCTTGTAATTGCCATGAATCTAGCTCGCAAACCAAAACATCACCGGGTTTTGCTTTTTCAAGCAAAGGCAAAGTTGCAACTCCACGGATATTTCCACCAAGATATACTTTTTTATCTTTCAAATTCTTGGAAAGAATTTCGTAAATGAGCATAGCAGTCATAGATTTACCACGAGTACCTGTAACACCGACAATTATTACCTGCGGAGCAAGTTTTGCAAAAAGTGAAACATCCATTTCAATCGGAATATTATTTTTTTTCGCCTCTTTTATATAAATAGAATCAAATGGAACACCAGCAGCTTTTACTATCATCTCTCTATTTTTAAAATCTTCTAATCGATGCTCACCAAGAACATATTTAATGTTCTTATATTTGCCCAATTGTTTTAAAGAAGTTGCTAATTGCTTCTTTGTCTTCAAATCAGTAACGATTAAATCAGCGCCACATTCAGCCAAAAATTTAGTATAACCAAGTCCACGCCCTAAAAGCCCGAGTCCCATAACGGTTATTTTTTTGTCCTTAAAAAATTGTTTATAACTATCCATACTTTGATATTAGCACAATTTACAAATTTTCATCCAAAAACTTCTTGAGAGCAGTAAGATCTTTTTTTTCATTATCATAAAAATATGATTTTATACCTATAGATTCGGCGCTTTTTACCGCTTCAGGTGCGTGCTCAAAATAAACTACCTCTTCCTTGTTCAGATTAAAAGTTTTGAGTAGTGTTTCATAATATTTTGGATCTGACTTTTCTGGATTGTGTTTTTGGGTAAATATTGGATAGGGAGCATTATCTAGGGCATATTTTTTCATTCTTTCTTCGTTTGCTCCAGTAAGCAATATTTTTCTGCTAGGATATGTTTCTAGTAATTTATAAAGATCCTGAAAAATTACAAACTTCCCTTCTTTCTCTATTGTAAAAGTATACGCCGCATCCACTAATATTGTCTTCATATTATTTTTTGGGCTTAATTATAATTTTAGTTTTAATTTTTTGAAACCTTAGCACAAGTTTTTTGCCAATTTTTACTTTCTCCAAAAACATTTTCTTTGGTCGTACCCAAGTTATACCATCTTCCAAATGCATATAAATAACCATAGGTTCTAAGGTCTCACTATGTAATGCTTCGCCTAAAACTTTTACTTTAGTCCCCTTATAATGTCTATAAATTGATCCAATTTCAAGTTTCATATTTATATTTTTTTCATTTTAAATCAATACTTTTTTAATTCCTCCATATCATTAAAATGATGTTTTATACCTTTTATATCTTGATAACTTTCATGCCCCTTACCTGCACATAAAATTATATCACCCATTTTTGCTTCTTTTACGGCTTCAACAATAGCTAAACTTCTGTCTGTAAAAACTTTTACTTTTTTTAATTCATTAATACTCAAATCAGTTTTCATTTCAGCAATAATTTTTTCTGGATCTTCACTTCTTGGATTATCAGAAGTTAAAATAGCAACATCAGAAAGTTCTACTCCAATTTTTCCCATAATCCTTCTTTTCAACGGATCTCTGTCACCACCACAACCAAAAACAGTTATAATCCTACTACCATTTGTTTTAAATTCTCTTATTGTATTCAAAACTTTTTCTAAGGCATCAGGCGTATGTGCAAAATCTATAATCCCCAAAACTCCACCTTTAGAAACAAAATAATCAAATCTGCCTTTAGGTGGTTCAATAGTTTCCAAAATTTTCTTAACCTTTTCTATATCAAAACCTAAAAGGTTTGCTGTACTAAATATAGCAAGTAAATTATATGAATTAAATTTTCCAAGTAATTTTGATTTAATTAAATTGTCCCCTATTTGTAACTCTATTCCGTCAAAATCTAACTTTTTAATTTCAGCTTTAAAATCTGCTTGCTTATTTATTCCATAAAAATATTTTTTAGCTTTGATATCTTTCAAAATTTCTTCACCATATTCGTCATCAGCATTTGAAAGTGCAAAAGAATCTTTTGGTAAATTCTGAAAAAACTTCTTCTTAGTTAAGAAATAATTTTCCATACTCTTGTGATAATCAAGATGATCTTGAGTAAGATTTGTAAAAATACCACCGACAAAATTTATTCCTGCAATCCTTTTTTGGTCAATTCCATGAGAAGAAACTTCCATAAAAACATATTCACAACCTTTTTCTGCCATCTCTTTAAGCAATTTATTTAAAACCATAGGGCCTGGTGTTGTATTTATAGTTGGCCTTCTATCATTTATGATGATATTTTCAACAGTACCAATAAGTCCTGTTTTATAGCCTAAACTTGTAGCAATTTTATACAAGAGAGTGGCAGTTGTCGTTTTACCATTAGTGCCAGTTACTCCAATAATTTTCAATTTTGCTGAAGGATCACCATAAAAATGCAACGCTGCCAATGTAGCAATAGCTCGTCTTTTAATCTTAAGTTTTTTAACAATCTTTTTCACTTAGTTTTAATCTAATTCAAATTTATGCTCCGTGACATTTTTTGTATTTTTTTCCAGAACCACAAGGACAAGGATCATTCCTGCCTACAGTTTTTGTTTCATTTTTTGCAGAGGAACTTTTTTTATTATCCGAAAATTCAGAAGGCTCGTCGTGACTTGTTACCAAAGATTCTGTTTTTATACCATCTTCTTCTTTTGCAACTTTTACTTCTGTACTCATATTTTCAATCAAAGAAAATACTTGATCTTTGAAAGCTTCTTCCATTTCTCTGAACATTATTAAACCTTCTTTCTTATATTCAACAATTGGTTCACGTTGACCATATGCTCGCAAATTTACTGAACTTCGCAAATAATCCATTGCTTCCAAGTGCTCCATCCAAAGAACATCAGTAACATAAAGAGCGATTCTGCGTACCGTTTCAAAAAATACTTGGTCGCCTAATTTTTCTCTTTTTTCTTTTACTAGATTGCTTGCATCTGAGGATTGATTTACAATATCTCTTTCTTCTGTTATCTTAGACAATAATTTTTCTATATCTTCTTTATCTACTCGCATCATTTTTTGACGTCTTTCATAAACTGACTGTCTTTGATGATTCATAACATCATCATATTCAAGAGTGTGCTTTCTAGCATCAAAATGAAAACCTTCTATTTTTGCTTGGGCACTTTCTAATTGTTTTCCAATAAATCTATTTTCAATTGGTTGATCCTCTGGTATACCAAAACGTCCCATCATATTTTTTATTTTTTCAGAACCGAATACGCGCATTAGATCATCCTCTAATGATACAAAAAATTGTGTTTCTCCTGGATCACCTTGTCTTCCTGAACGACCTCGAAGCTGATTATCAATACGACGAGCTTCGTGACGTTCTGTACCAAGGACAAAAAGACCACCAGAACTTTTTACAAATTCATACTCTTCTTTAGTTTGTGGATTACCTCCAAGTTTAATGTCTATTCCACGACCAGCCATATTTGTAGCAATAGTAACGGCTCCTCTCTTTCCAGCTTGAGCTATAATCTCTCCTTCTTTTTCATGATTTTTAGCATTTAAAATTGTATGCGGTACACCTTCTTGCTTCAAATAAATTGACAAAAGTTCATTTTTCTCAATTGAGATTGTTCCAATTAAAACAGGTTGCCCTTTTTTATTTAGATCTTTTACCATTTTTGCAATAGCTTGGAATTTTCCTTTTTCTGTTTGAAAAATAATATCTGGATGATCAATTCTTATTACAGGACGATTGGTTGGAACTACTATTACATCTAGGCCATACACTTTCAAAAATTCTTCAGAAGAAGTTTCAGCAGTACCTGTCATTCCAGAAAGTTTTTTATAAAATCTAAAATAATTTTGAAATGTAATTGACCCAGAAGAACGTGTTTCTTTTTCAATTTTTACACCTTCTTTTGCTTCAATAGCCTGATGTATACCTTCAGACCAACGTCTACCTGGCTGTAAACGACCTGTAAATGGATCAACGATAATAACTTCACCTTCTTTTACAACATAATCTTTATCACGTTCAAAAATTGCCTGTGCTTTGACGGCAGTTTCTAAATGATGAACATATTTTATCCCTTTTTCTGTATAAATGTTTTCTACTCCTAATAAATTTTCAGCTTTTGTTATTCCTTCATCTGTAAGAGAAATAGCTTTTAGTTTTTCATCTACTTTATAATCTGTATCTTTTTTTAATTGTTTAGCAATCTGACAAAATTTAACATAAAAATCTTCAGAATCACTTGAAGCAGAAGAAATTATAAGAGGAGTACGTGCTTCATCTATTAATATAGAATCAACCTCGTCTACAATTGCAAAGTTGTGCTCTCTTTGGACAAGATCATTTATTGAAGTTACTAAATTATCTCTTAAATAATCAAAACCATATTCGTGATTTGTTCCATAAGTAATATCAGCAAAATATGCTTCTCTTCTTGAACATGGTTTTAAAAAATCATAAATTATTTTAAATTCTCCAACCTTATCACGCTCTTTGTCTTCATCAAAATGTTTTGGATCATATAAATAAGAAACATTTTGTGAATTTATTACACCAACGGACAAACCTAAGAAATCATAAACTTGTCCCATTAAAACAGCGTCACGACGAGCTAGATAATCATTCACAGTGACAAGATGTACTCCTTTTTCTGTTAAGGCATTTAAATAAAGTGGCAATGTTGCAACGTTAGTCTTACCTTCACCAGTTTTCATTTCACAAATTTTACCGGAATGCAAAGCAATACCCCCTACCATTTGAACATCATAAAGTCTAATACCAAGAGTTCTCTTCTGGGCCTCTCTAACTAATGCAAAAGCCTCTGGTAAAATATCATCAATATTTTCACCATTCTTCAAACGATTCTTAAATTCCAATGTTTTATTTGGAAAATCCTCGTCTTTTAATTTTGATATCTCATCCTCAAGAGAATTGATTTTTACTATTATATTATCTATTTCTTTAATGAATTTTGAGCTCTCATCACCAAAGATTTTATTGAATAAACTCATAGATAATATATTAGCACAAAAACAAAAAACTTCCGACTTTCGCCGGAAGTTTTTATAGGAAGACTATGCTCGCTTCTTTGTTGTCTTCTTTGCTTTCTTTGTTGTCTTCTTTGCTTTCTTTTTTGCTGCCATTTTATTTTTTTGCTTATTCGTATTTCTACGAACTTGCATTTTATTAAATAATAATTAAGTTTGCAATAATTACGACCTAAAAATATTTTTAAAAAATATTTAAAAAATAATTATCGCAAAGAACTAATTTAATTATCTCTCAAAAACAAATTTAAAACAATCATTTTTTTAAAAAACTGTGGATAACTTTTATTTTTATTTTTTTAAAAAAAATTATTTTAAATATTTTGTAAATAAAAAAACAAAAATAAAATAAAATTATGCAAGTTAATAAAAAAATACACCACCGAAGTGATGTATTTTAAATTATTTTGATTTGAAGCGGGTGATGGCTAACCTCCAACATATGTGCCTATGTGAGTGCGATCACCCGCTACAGATAAAAACAATTTACTTTTTTAGTATAACATAAAAATTATCTATTCAAGAAGAATTCAACTAAAATAAAAACAAGCCAATACAAGAAGAGTAAAATGCCTTCTTTTTTAGATACATTTTTATCAGAACGCATGAAATATAATAAAATTATAGAGGCAATGACCATAAAAACTCCTGTAACAGAAATAGTTTTTATTGGAACAGAAAATGGAGAAATTAAAGCAAGTATTCCTATAACGATAGTCGAGTCTGCCAAGACAGTACCAAAAATATCTCCTACTGCTAAAGAATCATCATTTTTTTTCGCGGCCTTCAAGGAAAAAAATAATTCTGGCAAAGTAGTACCAAGTCCAACAACTAAAATTCCAATCAATACTGAACTAATTTTAAAATAATTTGCTAATGCTGTAGCTGAAGTTACAGTAAAGTGGGCACCTAAAAGTAAGGCGGACATACTTAATAATAAAAATAAAAAATCTTTAAATTTATTTTCTTTCTTATCAATAGGCACTCTGGTAGCAGTTTCTTTTCTTAATGAGGAATAATAAAAAATTACTCCAAAAAAAATTAAAGCTAAACCTTCAATTCTAGAAAAGCTTCCATCAATTCCAAAAAGCAATGGCAAAATTAATAGAAGAGGAAAAAATTTTTGGTCCTTTAAAATTTTACTTTCGATTTTCAATCTACGTCCATTCGCAAAAATAATAATTGCAAAAATTAAAGTCAAATCAGCAACATTTGAACCAAAAAGAACGCTAAGACCAAACAAAGGAACCTGTTCAATGGCAGAGTTAATTGATATAAAAGCTTCTGGCAAAATAGAAATTACTGAAACAATTATAAAACCAATTGCATATTTTGATAAATGAAATTTTTCCGCTAATTGAGCTGCATATTTAGTAGAGAAAGTAGCTCCTTTTATTACTAAGTATAATGAAATTAAAAACAAAATTAAATTTAATACCATGTCGGGCTGCTGGGAATCGAACCCAGTCTACACCCTCCCGAAGGGTGTGTACTACCGGTATACTACAGCCCGAGAATTTTATAAATCTAAAACTCTTTTTAAGATATGCTCAACAATCTGGTGTTGTTTTACGCCAACAGATTCACAAGATGAATAAAAATGTGATTCTGTTTTTAAAGAAGGCATTAACTCCAATCCAATAAAATAAATTTTCCCTTTATTATCTAACTTAAAATTTGTTTTCAAATAATATTGTGATCCGACATGATTTAAAATTTTTCTAGAAAGCAAATCTATTTTTTCTTTTTCATCTTTCCTAAAATTGCCAACAGGAAAAGTATAAATATTTTCTCCTCTGAATCCTGGTAAAATATGGACTTGTGCTTCTCTACCTTTTATACATTCTTCAACCAAAAGACCAACACCCTGACTAACACCATCTTCTATAGCGTCTACTAATTCAGGAAAAGTATTCGCCACATGAATAGCCATATTTGAATTTGTAGTTAATGATTGAATAGTCCAAGGAGCACCAAATTTTTCAAAAACTTCTTTTGCTTTTTTTATTGAATATCTTTCTCTCGGACCATCGATATCACATTTATAAGGTGACAAAATCAAATGCCTTGGCATATTAACTCCAATTTTTTCCATATGTTCTTTTAACATTTGTTTACTATTACACAAAGATTCTGAAAAAGATTTCAAACCAAAATATGGTATACCAAGATTTTTTAAAATTTGAGAAAATTCAGAACTAGAAGTATTCCAAATTACATCAACTTTATGTGCTAACTCAGTAGGCTTAATTGGCAACCCAGCAAAATGCCAAACACCTTTTTTATCAATTAAAATATCAAAAACTTTCCAATTGCTACCTAAATATTTAGAAAGATTAGTAATTACCTCTCCTCCATCCTGTAAAGAGTCTTCGTAAAATTTATCTGTACCTCCACGAAGTACTCCAACTTTATTTTTATATTTATTTTCCGGCATATTTTTATTATATCAAAAAAAGGCGCCCCTATATAGACTAGGGACACCTTAAAGAGATCAATCAATAATTTCTCTTGGAATTTTTTCTACTGGCAAACCGTCACAGTTTTCAGCAACTGATTGTAAAAAATTATTCTTTTCAGAAAAGATTTTAATAACAACTACGTTGCAAATACTTACATTATGAGAAGCCCCTTTAGTACCGGCTCGCATACAGGCTACAAAACCAGAGGCAGGTTCTATAGAAAAAAACCAATTTATGCTTCCAGGAGGAATTTCAAAAGATTCGTCTTTTACAAAATAAAAAGAATTTTTAGGTATAAAAGAAACAGAGTTTTCTTTTACTTCCATTTTTTCAAGTCTTCCTAAAATACGAGTTCTGTTTCCTATTTTAGTGGCAATAAAAAACACGCCACCATCTGCAGAAATTGAATTGAGAATTTCCGCCATTTTCTGATAATCTTCTCTTTTGTTCATATGATATTTATTTGGTTAAGTACATTTGTTTTTCAATTATACAATAACTTAATTTATTTTTTTGTCAAAAAAAACACCCCGTGTTTCCACGAGGTGTTTTTATTAGCTGTTCTTTGTTTTGTTTCGTTCTTTCCTCCACCGAAGCAGAGTAAACTTTTTTATTTGTATGTCTTTCCATACTTGTCATTTTGTTTTAGGTTCAAATAAACCATTGTACGCTCAATTGAGGCGTACAATACCGACTCAATAAGTTATCGAATATAAATATCCAACAACGAGTTTCAAATTGAATTAATCCACGAGCAGCTTCCGCTACCCGTGCCTTGTTACGACTTAGTCCCTGTCACCGAGCTTACCTTAGGCCCCACTTATATGGAGACTTCGGGTACTCCCGGCTCCCTTGACTTGACGGGCGGTGAGTACAAGACTTGAGAACGTATTCACCACAGTTTAGCTGACCTGTGATTACTAGCAATTCCAGCTTCATGGAGTCGAGTTTCAGACTCCAATCCGAACTGAGGCCGCTTTTGACGATTAGCTTAGAGTCGCCTCGTCGCTGCGCGTTGTAACGGCCATTGTATTATGTGTGTAGCCCAGGGTATCAAAGGGACATGCTGACCTGGCGTCATCCTCTCCTTCCTCCCAGCCCCAATTTTTCGAAAATTTTCTCAAAAAATTAGGGCTGGGCGGTCTCGTGTGACACTTGTAACACACAACGAGGGTTGCGTTCGTTAGCCCACTTAAGGGTACAATTCAAACCACGAACTGACGACGGCCATGCATCACCTGTCCATTTGTCTTGCGAGGGCTCTAGTTTCTTAGAGCTTTCAAATAGATTTCTAACCCTGGTAAGGTTCTTCGTTTACCATCGAATTAAACCACATAATCCACTGCTTGTGCAAGTCCCCGTCTATTCCTTTGAGTTTTAGCCTTGCGGCCGTACTTCCCAGGCGGATCTCTTAACGCGTTAGCTAAGGCTCTCAGAGGGTCGATACTCCGAAAACCGAGAGATCATCGTTTAGGGCGTGGACTACTGGGGTATCTAATCCCATTCGCTACCCACGCTTTCGTGCTTCAGTGTCAAACATGCGCCAGCGTACTGCCTTCGCTTTTGGTGTTCCCCATGATATCAACGGATTTCACCCCTACACCATGAGTTCCGTACGCCTCTCGCACTTTCAAGTTCTACCGTTTCTTTTGCGTATCCCAAGTTAAGCCCGGGGCTTTCACAAAAGACTAATAGAACAACCTACGCACCCTTTACGCCCAATAATTCCGGATAACGCTCGAGGCTCTCGTATTACCGCTCCTGCTGGCACGAGATTAGGAGCCTCTTATTCATGAGGTACCGTCAATAAACTTCTTCCCTCATAAAAGATCTTTACGTCCCAAAGGGACTTCATCAATCACGCGGCGTCGCTCCGTCAGACTTTCGTCCATTGCGGAAGATTCTCGACTGCAGCCACCCGTAGGTGTATGGTCCGTGTCTCAGTACCATCGGTGGGGGTCAGCCTCTCAGCTCCCCTAAACGTCATAGCCATGGTGAGCCATTACCTCACCATCTAGCTGATATTGCACAGGCCTTTCCCAAAGCGATAAATCTTTACTCTTGCGAGACCATCGCGTATTAGTCCGGATTTCTCCGAATTATTCGCGACTTTGGGGGAAGTTCCTATGTATTACTACCTCGTTCGCCACTAACTTCAAACGACCTTTGATTTGATATAATCTCATCTCGGGAAAAATGAAGTCCGTTCGACTTGCATGCCTTATCCACGCCGCCAGCGTTCATCCTGAGCTAGGATCAAACTCTAACTAAAAGTTGTTAGAACGAAACAAAACAAAAAACAGCAATGATTTTTGTTTAATATATTTTGATCATATGCTCAATAAAATTATTGAAAAATAAACTAAATTACTTGCACTTCGTCCTGCTCCTTTGCAGGACTAGTTCTCAAACTATTAAATTTTCAAAGTCTGTTTATTAAATGAAAACGCCTTATCCAATATGGATTAGACGCTAGAAGGAGTATATATTAATCCAAAATCAAAGTCAAGAGTTTAATAACCCTTTTTTACAAATATAAAATGACAATATAATTTTTTATTTTTTGTTAAAAATTATACCTTAAAATATCTAACAATTTTTATTTGCCTAGTATAATGGCAACGATATCAGGGAAATGTTCTGTGTAGTCTCCGAAAATTTGCTCTCCAAAAGCATCTACGTCAAATTTCTCCCAAGTTATTTTTTCTTTGAAACCAGCACCAGAGTATGATCCGAAACTCATAGGAGAAGAATGTATTTCAATGAACCCTGCCCAAGAACGCACAATTTTTTCTTGCAACTCTTCCGTTTCTTTATATAGAAAATCTTTTTTAATATGTGGAACTACACAAATAGGAAAATCTGCAGCTATGCCTCCTCCCAATTGAAGAAATGCTAATCCATTATCTTTAGTATTATCTAAATACCATTCTGCAAGAGCATGCATATAACGGAATGAATGATGAATAACTTCTGGGCTTATAGGTTTCTCTAATTTATATTTAGAAAGAATAGGATGGTTTCCATCATAACAAGCTTGAGTAAAAATATTTCCCATAGTTGAGTCTTCAGCACCTGGAACAAAAACTGGAATCTTATTTAACCATGCTTGGTATAACCAACACTCATCTGTATTAGCAGTAGGATCAAAATCTATCATCTTTCTTTCAAAAAGTTGGAAAAAATATTCATGCCACAAAAGTGGTTTATTGTTTTCTTCCGCTTCACGCCAAAGTTTTTCAAGTTGTGGCAAAACCACTCTAACAGATTCATCCTCTGGTAAAAATGTATCAGTAATTCTTCGTAGTCCAGCTTGTGCTAATTCTTTTTCTTCTGATCTTGTTAATTCCAAATAATCTGGTATATAAGCATAATGACTATTAGCAACAAGTCTGTATAAACTTTCTTCCATATTTGCACCTGTAACAGAAATAGCAGCTATCTTTCCTGCTTTTATAAGTTCAGAAATCATAACACCCTGCTGAAAAGAAGAACCAGCACCGGACATGGTTAAAAATATTTTTCCTCCATTGTCTGTATGCCTCTTTAGCCAAAGACCTGCATTGACGGTTTTTCCACCATTACAATGCCTCTTTGTATTAACAAGCCAATTAGTAATGGGTGTTTTAGGATCTGGTTTATAATCCCTTTCCCCCATAAAAATTTTTGACTGAAGATCTTTACTTAAAGTTATTATTTTTTCTCTAGACATAATATGTAATTTTATCACTAGTAATATTATTTGCAATATGCAAATGAATACATATTGCTTTTTATGCTTCATTGTGCGATAATAGTATACATGCAATTAATAGCCAAAATACTGCCTTATGCGCAGATAGTCTTTTCAATAGTATTAGTTATAGCTATTTTACTTCAACAGTCCGGCGCAGGATTAGGTGGCGCGCTTGGTGGTGGAGATGACACATTTCATCATACTCGTCGTGGTTCAGAAAAGTTTCTTTTTTACTTATCCATAGTTTGTGGAATCCTTTTTGCTTTATCAGCTTTTCTCGCTATAATAATAAAAGCTAGAAGCTAAAGATTCTGTTTAGATTTGATACTTTTTCTTTTATGAGAAATTTCTATAAACGTATACGTAATTTTATATTACCTTTAATAAGTAAAATCAGGTTGGCTCTTTCTATGTTCTCAAAGAGAGAGCGTATAATTCTTTTAATTCTTGTGTTTGCTCTTACAGTAAGCGCAATGGTTATTTTGGAAGGATTAAATAAAAAGTTTATGGTAAGCGTGCCGATGCAAGGAGGTTCAATTTCAGAAGGCATTGTTGGTTCTCCACGTTTTATAAATCCAATTCTCGCATATTCTTCTACAGATAATGACCTAGTATCTTTAGTATATTCTGGACTTACAAGAAAAAATCAAGATGGCACAATAATACCTGACTTAGCTGAGAGTTATGAAATATCAAAAGATGGTTTAACTTATACATTCATATTAAAAGATAAAATATTCTTTCAAGATGGAGAACCTGTAACAGTAGATGATATTGTATTCACAATAGAAAAAGCAAAAGATCCGCTTACGAAAAGTGCTGAGAAAACAAATTGGGATGGAGTAACTGTACAAAAAATTGACGAGAAAACAATAAAATTTTCTTTGAAACAACCATTTGCATCTTTTCTAGAAAATACAACTCTTGGGATATTGCCAGAACATCTTTGGGTAGATTCCCCTATCGAGATAAATGACTACAATATAAACCCTATAGGTTCTGGTCCTTTCCAAATAGTAAATGTTAGCAAAGAATCAAATGGCGTAATAAAAAATATCGAACTTAAATCTTTTCAAAAATTTGCTTTAGGAAAACCATATATCAAAAATATAACTTTGAATTTCTATTCAAATGAAGAAGAATTAATTTCAGCACTGTTAAGTGGAAATGTTGAACAAGCAAGTTCTATCACACCAAAAAATGCTGAATTGTTAAAAGAGAAAAATTACGTAATTAAGTCTTCAGTTCTTCCTAGAGTGTTTGGTCTTTTCTTTAATCAGAATCAAAACCAAATATTCACTAATAAAAAAATAGTTGAAGCAATAGATTTGTCTATTGATAAGGATAGAATTATTAAAGAAGTATTTTCAGGATATGGAGTCGCAATAGATGAACCTATACCACCAAATATGGTTTCATATCAAAAACAAAATGAAAAAAATAATTCTTCAGCAGACGAAAATTTTAAAAAGGCACAAGAAATTTTAGCGAAAGATGGTTGGGAAAAAGGAGAAGACGGTTATTTAAAAAAGACAACTACGGTAAAGAAGAAAAAAACAATATCAACTATAGAATTTTCTATATCAACTGGTAACACTTCAGAGCTTGTAGCAACAGCAGAGATAATAAGACAAAATCTTACTGCACTCGGAATGAAAGTGGATGTAAAAACATTCGAAGTTGGCAATTTAAATCAGTCTGTTATTCGCCCACGAAAATATGATGCTTTGCTTTTTGGAGAAATAATAAATCACGAATCTGACTTATATGCATTCTGGCATTCTTCACAAAGAAAAGATCCTGGATTAAATGTTGCAATGTATACAAATGCAAAAGCTGATAAAATTTTAGAAGATGCATTTACAATGACAAATCAAGATGCTAGAGAAAAAAAATACGCACAATTTGAAGATGAAATAAAAAAAGATATGCCAGCAGTATTTATATATAGTCCGAACTTCATTTATGTAGTGTCAAAAAATCTAAAAGGTGTTTCAATAAATACAATTACTTCATCATCAGACAGATTTTTAAATTCATATCTATGGTATATAAACACGGACAACGTTTGGGAAATATTCTCAAAATAAAAATTACTAAAAATTACTAAAATAAAATGACTAAAAAAACAAGACTATCGTTCAGTGCTGTAAGCATCGAACATAAAAAGGAAGAAAAATTTCCTACACATATAAATGTAGCTAATAAAATTTATCCAAAAACAGAAAATAAAATAACAGACAGAAAGAAAGGAACAAAAAGCTCAACATTCCAATATTCTAAATTTAACAAAAAACAAGGAAGAGGAATGCGCTCACCATTAAAAAATCAAAGCAACAGTATTAATGAAGTAAAAATTCCACCATTAGAAGAAGGCAAGATTCGTATTATTCCGTTAGGAGGAGCTGAGGAAATCGGAAAAAATATGACTGCAATTGAAATAGGCGATGATATTATCGTTGTCGATGCTGGTATGCATTTTTCAAATGAAGACACACCTGGAGTTGATTACGTAATTCCTAATACTACTTACTTAGAAGAACATAAAGACAAAATTCGTGGTTTATTTATAACTCATGGACACCTGGATCATATTGGTGGAATACCAATAGTTTTATCTCGTATTGGAAATCCAAAAGTTTATTCAAGAAACTTAACTGTTCTCATGATAAAAAAGCGTCAAGCTGAATTTCCACATTTACCACCAATAAATATAGAAGTTGTAGAAAAAAACGAAGTTGTAACTTGTGGAAAAATAAAAATCAGAATTTTTGGTGTTACACATACAATTCCAGATTCAATGGGAATAATTATAGAAACAAAACATGGTTGGATTGTTACGCCTGGCGATTATAAACTTGATCAAATAAATGGAGTTGTTACCGACAATGAAGAAAAAGAATATTCTATTTTTGATAAAGCAAATGTACTCCTTCTGATGACAGATTCTACAAATGTAGAGAACGAGGGTTTTTCTCTTCCTGAAATAAAAGTACACGAAGGGCTTGATAATTTATTAAGAAAAATAAATGGAAGAATAATAATTGCAGCTTTCTCTTCACAAATTACTCGACTTGCTCATGTTGTGAAAACAGCAGAATCAATGGGTAAAAAAATAGCCATAGATGGACGTTCAATGAAAACAAATATTGATGTCGCAATCGAAGCTGGTTTCTTTAAACCTAAAAAGGACACGATAATACCAATAGAAGAAGCCGATAAATACCCTCCTAATAGAGTGGTAATACTTATGACAGGTTCACAAGGTGAAGAATTTGCAGCCCTTTCTCGTGCTGCAAATAAATCTCATAAAAAATTTGGAATTAAAAAAGGAGACACAATAATTCTCTCTGCTTCTGTTGTACCAGGAAATGAATTAAAAGTTCAACGTATAAAAGATAATTTGTCACGTCAAGGAGTAAAGATAATAAGTTACAGAACTGCTGGAGAAGATTTTGTTCACGCTACAGGTCATGGAAACAAAGAAGATATTAAATGGCTTCATAGAAAAACACATCCTAGATTTTTTATACCAATTCATGGAAATCATTTCATGTTGGAACTTCATAAAGAATTAGCGATGGAACTTGGTATGCCAGAAGAAAATATTATTGTTCCTGATAATGGTTCTATAATTGAAATTTCTGCAGACGGTAAAAAAATGGTTCTTAGAAAAGAAAAAGCTCCATCCGCACCAATGATGGTAGATGGTCTTGCTATTTCTGATGTACAAGATGTTGTAATAAGAGATCGTGTAATGCTTGCACAAGATGGGATGTTTGTCGTTATAGCATTACTTGATCAAAATACTGGCAAGTTAAAAAAATCTCCAGATTTAATTTCACGAGGTTTCGTTTATCTAAAAGAAAATCAGGAACTATTAAGACAAGTAAGAATAATAATTAAGAAATCAGTAGAAGATACTACACAAAAAATGAATCAGCTTGATTTGGATTATATAAAGAATAATTTGGGAGAAACAATTTCAAAATATCTTTACCAAAAAACAGCAAAAAGACCATTAGTTATACCAGTTGTATTAACTGTATAAAATTATAAGTAAGTGTAGAATAATAATGAGAAATAACAAAAACATCGTTTATTTGGCAGGTTTTCTTTTTTCTATTTCAATCGCTTTAACTTCATATATAAACTCAAGTTTTCTAGAAAAATATATTAATGAGGATTATCTCGGTATTGTTTATATACTTGCTTCTGTTATTACAATATGGAGCATGTTAAAGATTCCAAAGATATTAACAAAACTAGGAAATCGTTTTACTGCACTATTGTTCTCTATAACGAATTTCGTAGCGATGTTATCGCTAGCATATATAGATAATATATATGCAATCATACCTGCATTTATTTTGTTTTTTGCTTCAATGAATTTTCTTTATGCATCACTTGATATTTTCATAGAGGACGTTTCAAAAAATTCTTCAATAGGAAAATTCCGTGGACTTTTTTTAATGGTAATGAATCTAGCATGGGTTATAGCCCAAATGGTTTCTGGTTCTATTATAAAAGATGGGTCTTTTAGAGGAATATATGTATTTTCTGCAAGTTTCATGTTACTTGTTTCAATAATTTTTAGTTTTTGTTTAAGTGATTTTAAGGATCCAAAGTATACAAAAGTTCCTGTTTTAAACACAATAAAAGTTTTCTTAAAAAACAAAAATATTTCAAAAATTTATCTTATTAATTTAATATTAAAATTATTCTTCGCTTGGATGGTGATATATACTCCAATATATTTATATGAATATTTGCATTTTAATTGGGGAGAAATAGGGATTATTTTCACAATCATGCTTATTCCATTTGTTCTAATAGATTATCCATTAGGAAAACTTTCAGATAAAATTGGTGAAAAAGAAGTATTGATAATTGGATTTCTTATAACAATTTTATTTACGCTCTTAATACCATTCATAAACAAACCTGGGATTTGGATTTGGGCAATTATTCTTTTTGGAACAAGAGTTGGTGCAGCTTCTATAGAAGTTATGAGCGAGACTTATTTCTTTAAAACAATAAAAGAAAAAAATGCTGACGAGATTAGTTTCTTTAGAAATACATTTCCCCTTTCTTATATTATAGCTCCTATGGTTGCAGTTCCAGTTCTTCTTTTTGTTCCATCTTTCAAATATCTTTTCTTTATAGTTACTGTATTTCTTTTAATTGGTCTTTTAATTACTCTACGTCTAAGAGATACACAATAATTTAATTATCTTTTGCTTCTTCTAGAATTCAAGTAATTTATTTTTTAAGCAAGTGACTCTTGTAAATGTGTTTTTTGTATGGTTTTAAGCGAATAATTTTTATTGAAATTTTATTATCTTTAATATATTTTTTTAAATTTTTTGTATATTCCTTTTGGTCATAACCAAATACAATTATATTTGGCTTCATTTTCCAAATGAAAGATAATTGATTGTTTTTGCTAGCCAATAAAACCTTATCAACAATTTTACTTTTTTTTAACAAATTGAGTCTTTTAATTTCAGAAAATTCTGGACTCTTCCCTTTTATCCTTTTTACATTGCAATCTCTTGCTACAGCTATTATTAAATATGGATTTTTTGCTGTTTTTTTTGCTTGCTTGAAAAAATTTAAATGCCCTTTATGCAAACCATCAAATGTGCCAAAACCCATAATCCTTGTTTTTTGCATAACTTTATAATAGAATAAAAGAGTACTTTAAACAATTTTAAAAATGGTTGGGGAAACTGGTTAGATTCCAGTACAGTGCCGCTACGGTAAGTCCCAAGTTTGTCTTGGGAACAAGTCCGATTGCCAATCATTTTATTTATCTCATATATTTTATGAGATAATCCCGAGCAGGAAATGGCTTTTATCTTTAATTCTGCTCGCGCAGAATTTTTTTATTGCCAATTTTATGAAAAATAAAGAAAAAAATAAAATATTAATAGCTATTATAATTTGTCTTTTACTATTTATATCTTTTTTTTATATTTCAAATAAAAATAAAAAAAATAATTATTCCCCTCCCCAAATAACAGAAAATCCAACGAAAAACGATAAAGAAGAAAAAGGGAGAACACAAACAGCAATTTTAGAAATCAATAAAATAAAATACACTGGAGAAATAAAAAATGGAGAAAGTATTTACAGTTTTATGAATAGTCTGCGTGAAAAAGAAAAAATAACTTTTATAGAAAAAAATTATTCTGGAATGGGAGCATTTGTAGAAGAAATAAATGGTATTAAAAATAATGGAGAAAAAAATTGGATTTATTATGTAAATGGTAAAAAAGCAAATATAGGCATATCAAATTATAAAATAAATTCAGGAGACACTGTTTCTTGGGTATATGAAGAAAATTTATAAATTAATTAAAAAATAAAAATGAAAAAAATAAAGAATCTCATATTAATAATCACAATACTTTTCACTTCGATAGTTGGAGTTGCTCATGCTGAAGAACCAATTGTAGTAAATCCTCCAACAACAAATATACATTTAACGGTAAATACCAATGAAGAAACATTATATGACCAAAATATAGATGTTAGTGCTTGCGATAGTAGTAACCCAAGTTCTTCTACTCTGGCAATTACAGCATATTGTGCAATATTACAGTCTCCATTACAAAGCGATTGGAATTTCGATTGGGCTCCTGGTATATTTCTAAATTCTATTAATAACATAGCCGGTTTTACTACAAAAGATTCAGAAAACAATGATGTCTATCATTACTGGAGTTGGTCTTTAAATTCAAACTATGCTTCAATGGGTTTAAATCAATACGAATTACAATCTGGTGATTTAATTACTTTAACTTTTATAGATCCACAAACTGAACCTGAAGTTGTTGAAATAGTAAAAGAAAATAAACACTCATCTAGTGGTAGTATTGTTTCTTCTGTTAAGAATCAAGAAAAAATTATTTTTGACTATAAAAAAGCATTAGACTTTTTATCTTCACAACAAAAAGAAAATGGCTCTTTTGGGGAGGAACTTTATACGGATTGGGCAACAATAGCCTTTTCTTCCAGTGCAGACTATCAAGATCAAAAAACAAAATTAACAAAATATTTTTTAGAAAATAAATTTTTAGGAACTTCTTTAACAGACTATGAAAGACATGCAATGGCACTTATGTCTCTTAATTTAAATCCATATAATATAAATGGAGAAAATTATATTCAAAAAATCATTTCGGAATTTAAAAATAATCAATTTGGAGATTTGGAACAAGACAATGATGATATTTTTGCTCTTGTCGTATTACAAAATGCAGAATATACAAAAGATGAAAATATAATTTCAGATACAATAAAATTTATCCTTTCCAAACAAAAAGAAAATGGTTCATGGGATAATAGTATAGATCTAACAGGAGCAGGGATAGAAGCTCTTTCTAATTTTAAAGAAAATATAGATGTAAAAAACTCTCTTGAAAAAGCACGATTATTCTTACAGGAAAATCAGAAAAATGATGGTGGGTGGGAAAATGTTTCAGCAACAGCATGGTCTATTCAAGGAATTCTAGGTTTTGGTGAAAAAATAGAAGATTGGAAGAAAAATGATAAAAACTATTTGGATTATTTGGCAATAAATCAAGACAGTGATGGCGGAATAAAAAATGAAAATAAAGAAAGTAAAATTTGGGAAACTAGCTACTCTGTAATTTCTGCTTCTGGAAAAACATGGAATCAAATAATGCAAAAATTTAGTAAAGAAGAAGAAAAGACAGAGGAAAAAGAAGTAGAAGAAAATAATCAAATTAAAATTCTTGAGAATAGAATTAAAGCTCTAGAAAGAATAATAAAACAACCCGTATCAGAAAATAAAATAATCACGACAGAAAATAATATACCTGCACAAACAGAAAACACACAAGAAGATGGTGCATTTAAACTAATAATTAAAAAAATATTTCCTTTCTTATTTTAAGATAGTAAAAAATCCAAGCAATACAGCAACTATATTCAAGACTGCATGAGAAATTGATACAAGAACAAGATTGGGATATTTAATATAAAGCCAAGCAAATAAAATACCAGACAAAAATGCAAGAGGAAGTCCGATTCCTAAATTCGGATAAATTGTGTGTATCAAAGTAAATAAAACTGCATTTACTAAAATAATTACAAAATTATTAGTAAAAATTTTTTTTAGTTTTGGAATTAAAAAAGAGCGAAAAGCAAATTCCTGAAACACAGAAATTGGTATAAAGAAAATCCAAGTTCTTAAAACATATTTTTGTGTTTCAACATTTGGCAAATTGAGTTTAAAATCGAGCAAATAAAGAATAGCTATACCAATAATTGTAAATAGTAAATAAAAAGGAATCCCCTTTTTGAAATTATCATTACGTAAACCCATTTCTTCATGAGTCCACTCTTCTTTGCGAATAATTCCATATATAAAAAGAGAGCTAACTGCAAGCAATACCATTCTCCAACTTACTGGAAGAATATTAAAATACAGTAAAATAACAGGCAGAATAAAAATAACAAAAATTTGAGCTATTACTAATTTTCTTGATGGTAAATTTTTCATAAAATTATTGTCTATATTTTATCTAACTTTTAGCTATTATTATCCCCAACTTATTTAATTCGTTTTTTAGCTCATTGTTATTTACGTATAATATAGGAATATATCCGATTTTTTCCGCTCCTTCTAGAGATTTTTCAGTATCATCAACAAAAACAATTTCATCAGCCTTTAACCCTAACCCCTTAAACAAATGTTCAAAAATTTTAGGAGAAGGTTTTTGATGACCTACTTCAGCAGATATTATTATCTCGTCAAATAAACTTATTATACCTTTATCTACCAGTCGTTGTCGTAACTCAGTAACATTATTACTCAATAAAGCAATTTTATAGTTGCTGTTTCTTAAATTTTTTATAATCTCTATAAGCTCTAAATTTATTTTCCTTGTTTTCCCGTCTTCTTTTATTAAATTTTGAATATAAGAAACTTGATTATCTGTCGCTCCGAATTTTTGGGCTACAAGTGTTGCAATCTCTTTCCAACTACTATTACCAACATTAGATAAATGATTGACAGTATAGTAAACGCTCTGCCAATCACTTTTTGTAATTTTTAAATAGTTTGCTATTTCTTGTATAACATCCCCGTCTTTTATTTCGATAACTCCACCATAATCAAACGCAATTGCTTTTATCATAATTTTATTTTCTATATTTTTTATTATGTATTTTATTTCTTATGTACCTCTAGTGGATTTGCTTCTGAATCTTTAAATTTAAAATTTTTAACCTTAATTATGATGTATCTTAATTCCATAAATTTAAATCTTAATAATAATTAATAATGGCTAACGACAGTTTCATATTCATGCAAAATATAGTTTCAAAATTCGGTTCAATTTCTGCTAGTGGGTTTCCTATGTCTTCTGTGTAATGGACGATTATTTTTAAAGGCAAAATTCCAAGTCCTTTTCTGATTTCTTTTGATTTTCTGCTATAAAATAGTTGCGCTAGCACATTAACACCAGCAGAATCACCAACTATTGTTTTGCCTTCAAAAACTTTTTTTAGATTTTGAAATTGTTTTAATTTATCAATTATCTTTACTGTTCTACCTCCACTCAAAAATATAACATCTGCCCAATCGCAATTCTCCAAAAAATTTTCTTCGGAGGCTATTTTGAATTCTATATTTTTGGAACCTTTGTTTTTATCAAACTGCTCTTTACATTGCTTAATTCTGAGCTCAAGGTATTCTTCAGACTCGGCAAAAAAGACTAAAAGAATTTTCACGTTCTCTTCAGTGTTTTTAAGAGCCTCCTGAAAAAACTCATCTTCGATGTATCCTTTGTTTTTATCAAAACCTCCATGTAAAACATATTTAGTCATATTTTTATTATATAGCTTATTTCTTGTATTCCACAATTTTACCGGCGGAAATTTCGACATGATCCGCCAAACGAAGGTTTTTAATTGCTCGCTTAGGAGCAACATCATAATGTTTTATTTTATCTAGTTCATCGTCTATACCCCATAAATCTCCATCCAGTAAGTACCAGTTTTTTTCAAAAATATTTAAATTAAGTGGAACGGAATATCTTCGTAAAGTTTTTTGTCCATTATCTAAAAAATATTCATGAAAATACGACATAGCAAGTTCACGCACATTTTTATAAACTGGTTCACGATATCGAAGTACAGCATGATTTGTTTTAGAAAGTGCTCCCCAAAGTCCATCTATTTGAAAGAGAGCCACTACGTGATCAAAATCACCTTTAGCCACCTCCAGGTGCATTAAGAGCGGTTTATATCCATGACAAGACAAAATATAAGCACCGAGAAGCGCTCCTTCAGTGCAATGAGCATTTCCCTCTCGCATTACTTTAGCTGGCGATTTTAGAGTATCTTTACCATCTTTTTCAAAATTAAATTTAAGTGCGTTCAAATAATCCTGCACCTTTGCTGGAGTATTAAGCTTTTTTATCAGAAGTTTTTCTTTCTTGCTAAAAGTAAGCACATCTTATTTTACCATAGAAAAAGAGCCCCGTTGGGGGCTCTTTTTATTTTTTTATTTCATTGCATCAGCATCAGCTTTGGAAAGAAACTTAAACATATTTCCTCCACAAGCAGAACATTGTCCTTTTGCAGAAAATCTATTATTCTTTTCCTCTACTTTTGCATCTTTCATTACTTGCATTGTAGGCTTATTATTTCCATCTCGACACTTCATACACAAAGCTTTTAGTTCTTGCATAATACTTTTTTAAATTAATAATAATCTATTACTATAAACCAAATCCATTTATTGTAACCATGTAATTACTAAGAAAAGTTGGCATAACGAAGCACAAACCAATAATCGGTAAAACAAATGCAATAATAGTTATCCAAACAATCGTCAAAAAATATTTCCTCGTTTTTTCTACAGACTTATAGATAGCATCTATTTTTAAACCCTGCTCTTCTATTTTCTTCTTTAATTCTTCATTTTCCATATTTATATTATATACTTCTTGCTTAAAGAGAACAAATTGTATTATACTAATATGACAAATTTATCAAAATTAACTTAAATAATATGTACTACGATCAAGAGGAAGAGGAAACAAAAGATAATATATGCCCATTATGCGGATTGCGTCAATACAGCGACGTCTGCTCAGTTTGTAATATAAAAATCAAAGAAGAAGATGAGAAAGAAAAAACAAAAGACGATGACGATGAGTATGACTGGCGTGAAAGAAGATAATTATCTAATAAAAAAGTTTGGCCAAGGAATATTTGCCAAGAAAATTAGTATATAAAGTACTATAAATATCATTGGTATATACATCTCAACTTCAGAAAGTGGTTTGTATTTATTATCACCTTTCCCCTTTCCTAAAATTTCCCATTCTGTTTCAAAAAGAGAAAGTGGTAATTTCTTTTCTATTGAATGAATGACTTTATACTTTGCTCTTTTTACTATTCTATAAGAATAAATAATTCTATACCATGAATAACAAATCGCTATTCCAACAAAAGGCACCAATAAATAAATTACTGGTTTGTCTATAAGATTTGTAGATTCTATATAACCCAAAATACCAATGATTGCAGTATTTATAGTTAGAAAAAATTCATTTGATTTTAGTCTACGCTGAGAAGTGGAATTAAAAACGTGAATATAAATTCTATATTGTTCTAAATAATGATCTATATATTTGTCTGCATGGTTTTCTTTATGTTCCGTATTCCTTTTATATAACAAATTATCTATTTCCTCCTTTTCTATATTCATATTTAAATGATAGTTTATTTAATAAAAAAAGTAAACGCTGTTATTTGAACAAATACTAAAAGTATTACATTTCCACAATCATTAATTTCGTTGGACTTTGATGTCCATTCACGATCCTTACTTTTCCTAATGGTACGCTAAAGAAACTTGAGATAATTTCGATTACTCTTTTATTTGCCATATTGCGTTCTGCTTTTTCCTTTACTGAAATTTCAAAATGGTCTTCTTTCGTTTGCCTAAATTCTTCTTTCCTCGCATTAGCTTTTACTTTAACTCTTATATACATATTTCATATATTACTATAATTACAAATTATTGCTATTACAATAAAATAAATAATCAAATCATTGAATTAATTAAAACCCAACAAAATTTGTATTAGAAAGCATATATATAAAAATCCACAACAGACAAATAAGTGGTATTATTATGGCCAAAAAAATATTAATAATATATAAATAAATTGTATTAAAAACAAAAATTTTTTTTATAAAAATAGGTATTATAAAACTAATTATTGGTGCAATCATAAAAATAAAAATAAACAAAAATATTCCACCAAAATTAAATCCTTGAAAGTAAATAATAATTAATGGTAGTAAAAAATAAAAAACAACCCAATAAAAAAAATACAATACGAATAATAAAATTGTTTTTCCCCACCATTTGTTCGTATGAAAAAATTTTTGAATTTTTGATATAAATTTATTTTTCATAATACATATATGTTTATATAAAATAAATTAACCTATTTGAAAACTAGATAGAGCCATGAATGCTATTTTCAAAAAAAATAAAATTGACATTAAGTAAATGAAAAAAAAGTGCATCAAAAACAAACTCAACTTATTTATTTTAAAAATCTTTAAAATAAATACTGGTATAAAAAAACTTAAGATTGGCACAATAATAAAAATATAAATGAAAGTAAATATTGAATTAAAATCAGTACTAGTATTTGAGTTTGGAATAAAAAACATACTTCCAAAGAAAACAAGTAAAAATATTGCATAAAACAAAATTACAAAAATCGTTTTCCCCCACCATTTGTCCGTATGAAAAAAATTTTGAATTTTTGATATAAATTTCATACTTGTCTTAGAAAAAATTGGGGGTTAAAAAAGACGAGGCCGAGTAATTAATAAACATAAGCAAATTAACCAATATTATAATTAGATTAATAAAAAATAACACTATACTACTAATTTTTATGTTAAAAACCTTTTTTATCTTAAAAGCCAAGAAAAAACTAAATAATGGAAGCAAAAATAATAAATATACAGAAAATATAAAACTATCAGTAAAGATTGAATAATCAAGAATATTTACCTTAACTAGGGTAAACCAAATCCAATATCCCCAAAAAATATATAAAATGTAGAATACAACAAAAAAATATAATCTCCCTAACCATTTATCTGTACAAAAAAACTTTTGAATTTTTGATATAAATTTCATAATCTTTTAGAAAAAGTTTGGATGTATGTTACTCACAACTGACAAAATAAGTATTCTTAACATTATTAATATAAATAAAATATGAAAAGAAAAAAATATAATTTTATGTTTTAAAGAAGTTATGTTAATTACTTTAAATATAAAAAAATATAAATATAAAAAACTCAAAATTGGGACTATCAAATAATAAAAAATGGAGAAATCAAATATTACCATTGGTGTTTTAAAAATTTCAAAAAAAGAATCAGTAATTATGTTTATTGACGAACTAAAAGAAACAATATCGGTATTAAAAAAATTTTTAAACCCATCATATATATACACAACAAACACATTCAACCAAAACAAAACCAACAAGAAATACAAGAAAAAAATAAGAAGAGTTTTTCCCCACCATTTGTCTGTATGAAAAAACTTTTGAATTTTTGATATAAAACTATTTCCCATATAAATATATTACATTTTTTTAACTTTTTTTGCTAATACTAAAAATAATAAAAGTACAGCAAAAAACAATACCCAAGGAACATAATTCTTTTTCTCAACATTTAAAACAGAAGCTGTAAGCAAATTACCATTTTGTGTTTTGTTTGATATTTTATCATTGGAAGATATAAGAATGTCCTTGTTATATTCTATAAATTTTTTTTGAGTTATTGGAGATTTAAAAACTGGAGAAACTATATTAGATTTTTCTTGTGTTTCTACTGGAGGAGGAATTACTAAAAAAAGAGAAGAACCACTACTAGGAGTTTTATGATTAGTATTAAGAATTTTTTCTGCTTCTTCAGTACCATCAAATCCTTTTTCGTAAACATTGTCTGTATTACCATCGTTATTGATATCTATTTTTATTTTGTATTCTTCCGCTGGATAATCAGTGCCAACAAATATTTCACCAGTTGTTTGTAATGTTTTAAGTGGAATTAGTGTCCAATCGTAAGTTTCTAAAATTTCCTCTTCTACCTGTTCTTCTATTTTAAAACTAAATCCACCAACATTTGTAGCTCTTACAACAACTCTATAGTTCTCTCCTTTTGGCAAAAAGGCATAATCAACTTCGTCTAGTATGTCATACACAACTCCTTCAATACCATATTCAATGTTACCATCTTCTTTTATACCAGTATGATTACCATTCTCATCATAAATATCAAGTTTGACTGGGCTATGAGTAGAAACAACATTTCCATCTATTCCACAATCAATTGAGCTGTCTTTTATCACTTCGTCAAGATTCACTTCTTTCTCATTAAAAATAGAAATTATAGCATTTATAACACTCTCTGAAGTAGGAATAGAACCGTGGTCAACCTTATCAACATAAAATAAATTTGAGCCAATTGTTTTATTTGCTGATATTAAAGGAACAGTCTCGTCACCATTTATATAAGTTAAATTATAGTCATCTTTTAATCCTAGAAATAGTTTTTCCCAAGCCCTCTCCTGTGTTACTTCTATTTTACCAATTGTTGGACTACCACAACCAACAAAATTATACGAACTTATATTAGACAAATTTAAATCGTCGATACTTGAGTGTAATTCTTCTGAAAATGGAAACATTAATGGGTTTCTCCCTTTTTCAATCATTAACTTTTTAGTCATTTGATAATCTAAATCAAAATCTCCATCAGGAATAACAATTTTTCTAAGAGCATCGACAACATAACTACCATTTTCGCTTATATATTTTTCACTTGGTAAAAGTTCATAAACTGAAGGCATATTTTGAGAAATAAATTTTGCTTTTTCTTTTGATAAACCCAAAAATATCTTCTGAAACCCCATACTATCTCCAAACATAAGCGTTTTGAATGCTTTTGGCGCACCAAGCTGAGGTGTACCTAAAAAAATTAATTTATTAATCTTATCATCTCCAAAATCAACTATATATTTTTTTGCAACTAATCCTCCCATAGAATGAGCCACAATATCAACTTGGTTTTGGTTTGTTTTTGAAATAACATCTTCGATTTTTTGTTTTAATTTTTCTGATGTTTCTTTTGTGCTAAATCGCCAATCATAAGGGAAAACAAACAGGTCTTCGTTTTCTACATAGCCATTTTCATTTAATCTATTAATAAGATAATCAAAAACATGTACATTTGAAATTCCTCTTATAATATCTCCAACATTTATAGGAAATTTCTGATTCCATGTCCCGCTACTATTAAAAGCTAAAGCATCTAAATAATCATCACTTAATGAAGTAAACATCTTTCCAACATTTGGCCAAATTTCTCCAAAATCATCATAATTTTTATACAAGTAACTACCTGTTATCCCTGGAATTAAAATTACAGGATTGTGAGACTGGCATTTTTCATTTTTACAAAACGGAATAAATTCAACATTATCTGCCACCATACCAGCCGTACCAGTTGGATTTTTTTCTGCATGAAATGGGCCTGTTTCATTCCCCCAAAAATTTTCTTTTGCATCTATGTTTTTAGGTACATTACCAAAAGTATTTATAGCAAAATCCTTAAAATTAATTATTTGCGAATGATGTATGTTCACAGGAATGATAGAATCCCCAAATATACTAATACCATCACTACTACCTCCATTAAATATTGTTTTTTCTATAATTAAACTAGATGGATTATCTATATAATCAGAACCATCAAAAACGGCTATACATGCATAATATGAGGACACACAATTAACAAAAGAGGAATTTTTTAAATCAAAACTACTACCATTAAAAATGGTTATATAATCCATATCGTTATCTGTACTATTAGAAAAATCTAAATATTCTCCAACAGCAGAACTATCATTAAATAATTCAATACCGTTTCTTAAATTACCAGATATATTTTTTATTTCGCTATGTGAAATATTTAAATTACTGTTATTAAAAATAGAAATTGCATTATGATATTTTTCGCTAGAATTTATTATTTTACTATATGAGATATTTAAATTACTATAATTTGAAACGGAAATATTACTACTATAAATCGTACTGATGTTAGAATTTACTAAATTTAAAGTACTGTTATTAAATATTGACAAACATGTATTTTTTGAGTCAATACAATCTATTCCATCTGCATCAGCAGTACTCTCAATTAAAGTAATGCCATTATTAGAATCTAAAATTTTTATATTATTTAAATTAATATAAGAATATTGAAGAACTATTGCTTCGCTTGCATATTTAAAAAGTGCATTTTTTATAACAGAATTGCTTGAACTATTAAAATAAATACCATACCAATCATCAACCAACGGATCAAACATGGAATAACAAACATCTTCAATTGGGTTACCATTTTCGTCCCATTCTGGGTAACAAGAATAGTCTTCATTTGTATCTCCGCCTATCGAATCATCATAAAAGGAAGTAAAATAAACTTCATTTCCTGGCTCTCCATTTACAACCAAATCACCAAATACATCTATCGTATTAAAACCTATTGGATCAAATTTTACTACAACGCCAGGATTTATAGTAAGTACAGTACCAGCAGAAATACTAATATCATTCCTTATAACATAAGGGCTATTTTCTATAATCCATTCAGTGTCATATAAAATATCTTCTGTAATATCAGTAAACGCGGAAGCTTGATTTGATAAAACAAAAAATGTGGAGAGGATGAATATCCCAATAAAAAAATAAAATAAAAAATTATTATTTATTTTTTTCACCTGAATAAATTATGTCTAATATATCTAACAATCTATTCTTTATAAAACAAAACTTGTCGGCTTTTTGTGAAAAATTATTGAGGGAGTTCGCAAGAAGTTTTTTCAGCCAAGGCTTCCTTTGATTGTTCGCCAACTAGACGAGAACCGTCTGCAAATTCCCATGTAGGATAACCTTCAATTTTTTTATCTTTACAAACTTGTGTTTGATCTTGCATGTCTTCAGTCGAACATTCTACATAAGGCAAAAGTGTAGCAGAGGTACCGAAACCCTTTTTTGTAGCATTACAATGAGAGCACCAAAATGCACCATAAAAGACAGCTCCCTTATCTTTCAAGCAAGTAGTAAAAGCATCATATTTACCAGAACTTTTTCTTGCTGGACTAAATGTTATCAATGTAACAAGTCCGCCCAAAACTAAGATTATAATAATACTAAAAAATAATGTTTTTTGTTTAAATTTCATAATTTTGATTATATCACTATATTATAAATTAATAAAATCTTAGGTAAGAAAATAATCATAGCAACAACGATTGCAACTATTATTGATAACAAAACTGCTCCAGCTGAAACATCCTTTGTATCTCGTGCATACGGATGAAAATTCGGACTGGTTAAATCAATATCTATTTCAAATGCAGTATTAAATGCTTCAGCAATAAAAACAAGACCAATAGTAAAAACAACAAAGAGCCATTCTACTTTTGAAATATGTAAAATAAATCCGAGATACACAGCACATACAGCAAAAAAAATCTGCAACCAAAAATTATGAGTTGTTTTTATTAGAACAACAATTCCACGCCATGCATTATTTACACTTTTTATTCTTGCGACAATTGAAAACCTCTTTTTTTCTTTTAGTAAATTCATAAATTGATGACTGCTTAGATGCGGATATTAAAAAATAAATTTCACATTATAATTAAACCAAAATAAAGCAAATATGACAAGTCTTCGTCGATTGAAAAAAACGAAAAATATGGTATTCTTAAGGAAAGAACGAAAATCGTTCTTTTTTCTTTGAAAAAGAAATAAAACACTTAAAAAGGAGGTTCACATGATTTGGTTGCTTATAATGGTCATGCCAGAAGCCTTCTTTTTCATTAAACGAAAAATAGGCTCTTCTGATCTAATCTTTATCCTAAGAAGAACAATTAATTTCATGATTAATATTGTTCTTGCATTATTTTTTATAGAAAACATAAATCTAATTACAACGAGCACAACAATGTTTTTGGCTAATGTTTTTACTTCTAGAGTATTTCTTTTTATTTCTGATTTATCAAAAAAAGATGCTTTTGGTCTTGAGGCGCTTAAGTTTAATATTCCTACAAAAAAGGGAGTACTGATAGATTTTTTGTATCATATTTATAATTCAGAAAAGAAAAGAAACAAAATAATTTTATTTATTGCATTCTTCCTTATCGAACCGCTATATTTTATAGTTCTTTTCAGAGAAGGACATCATAAATACAACGGTTTTGTAAATTGGAAAACTTTCTTTATATTCATATTAAGTTGTTTAATCTCGAATACGGTATGGATATGCATTCTATTTGTGGCTAAAAAAGAAATTGGAATCCAAAATCTTATATATTTGCTTATAGCAATTATGGTTGTTGGAGCAATTTTATACAGTAATCTTAAATTCTTAATAAAAACACCACAAAAAATACTTGTAGCAATAAGAGAACTAGCACAAAGAAGAGACGCTAAATAACTGGCGTCTCTTTTTATTTTTCTCCTGTTATTCTTAACCTATTTTCTAAATCTTCTAAATGTTGTTTTTTCTCTTTTTCAAATTCTTCTGCTTTAAGACCATAATTTTCAATCATTTTTGCAGCATGTTTTGCACCTAAATAATGAGGCATTACTACAAATGATGCTCCATGTCTATAAAGTTCTTTTGCATCTTTAATATTATGAGAAATTACGATAACAATTCCATCTTTATTGTGATTGCGATAATAAGAAACTAAATTTAGATTTGTTTTAAAATCAGGAATAGTAGAAATTATTGCTTTTGCTTTTATAATTTTAACATCCTCAAGAAAATCAACATCTTCAGCATCGCCAAAATAGTGCGGTATATTATTTTTTTCTAATTTATTTATTGATTTAGGATCAAAATCAATTACAAAATATCTACTGTGTGTTTTTTGTGCTATGTTCACAAAATCATATCCTACACGATCATAACCAAAAATAACTATTTCAGCATCTTCTGAATTTTTATCAATTTCATAATTTGAATGTTTTCTTAGTGTAAAAATATGAATAAGTTTCTTAACATATTGATATATTTTTTCACTATGCAAGATAAAGTATGTAGAACCAGATATTGTAAATATTGCAACAAGAGTAATAAGCGATACAACCTTACCACTTAAATGTCCTAAAGACATTCCTAATGATAATAAAATTAAGGAAAATTCACTAACTTGCGAAATTACAAGACCAGTTGAAAAACCTGTACGATTTTTGTAACCTAACAAATTCATAAGGAATATAACAACAATTGGTTTTATCAATAAAACAAAAATTGAAATAAGTATAGCTGGGAAAATTATTCCATGAATATCTGACAAAATTAATTGTGAACCCAAAGAAACAAAAAATAGAAGAATAAAGAAATCTCTTAAAGGTTTCATTCTTGAACTAATTTCTCTTGAAAAAGCAGACGAGGAAAGTGCTACACCTGCTGCCAATGCTCCTATCTCTAAAGAAAATCCAAAAACATAAAATACGGCTGCAAGTCCAAGTCCCCATGTTATTGAAAAAAGAAAAAGTAACTCTTGCGAGCTTGCCAAAAAAGAAGAAACTTTTGGCAAAATATATTTGCTGAGAAAGTATAAAGCAAAAAAGAATAAAACACCTTTTGCTAAAAGAGAAACGATTGTCGTTAGAGCATTACCGTCAGCTAAATTTGCAGAACCAGCGATAGAAATAACTAAAATTACAATTGTTGCGACAATATCTTGAACGAGCAAACATCCGACAGAAATTTTTCCATAAAGTTTATCCAAGTCTCCTTTATCATAAAGAAACTTCAAAGCTATTATTGTACTTGAAAAAGAAAGGGCTAAGGCACCATATAAAGAAGAAGTGGAATCAAAACCTAAAGTTTTCATCAAGAAAAATCCCAATACAGAAGTTATAACAATTTGACCTATACCAGTCAGAAAAGAAGCCTTCCCTACTTCGCGAATTACATCTGGTTTTAGATTAAGACCTATTATGAAAAGCAAAATTGCAATTCCAAATTTTGAAAAAAGTTCTACATATTCTGTAGACTGAGTAAGATTCAATAAATAAGGACCGACGATAATACCACTTATTATATATCCAACAATAAGCGGTTGCTTAAACATCTTCATTATAAAAGAAACAATTGTAGCAATAAAAATTATTAGCCCTATCTCTATAAAAATTTCCATACTTAGATTTTACCATAAAAAATAAAACAGGCACCCTACCTTGGTCGGATGCCTGCCATTTTTTTCTCTTCTCAGAAATTATCCTGTAGCATGTAATCGAGCGAGGACTTCTTTTTTTTCTTTCTGAAATCCACAAAAGTGAGAATGAAAGGAAAGAGAAAAAGAGTGCTTGAGCCGATAATTACTTCCAAGGAAAAAGCAGAAAGAGCAATTGAGATAGCCAAAAAGAAAAATAACGCGATTGCCATATTATTTCTAGTTTCAGGCCCCATGAAGAAAGCTAAAACAAAGAAGAGCAGCGTAAGAACCCCACCAGTAATCAAACAAGACTGGTAAGACTTGCCCTCAACTGCCGGCATCTGCTTGGGCAGGTAAGTCGTGAAATGAATAATATTACCCTCGACTACTTCTAATGCTCTTTTCTGATAGATGTCATGGCCAAAGAAACGTAGCTTCCTTGGGAAGATGGAATCTGGAAGCTTCGAAGATCCGGCAATACACAACTCCGATATATTCTCTTCGTTTACATATGGCCGAGCATTCAGAGATACACAATACTTCTGCACTGTGTCATACTCCACCAGATTAGAAATGCACAGTTTTCCATTTACTACTTCCGACTTTAATTCCCTCTTTGCGACGACCATCGACGCAAAAGATTTATCGGGAGAAATAAATACATTCCATTCGTGCCAGATACTGTCTGAAACGGGATACGCCCAAAGAGCGCTTGCTGTCATGCAAAGCACAACCAGCAGAAATAGGATTTTCTTTTTCATATCATATTGGGTTTAAGTTTTCGAAGAAATTTTTCTTTTATTATAGCACATATTTATAAATTTGCAAGTGTAACCATCCGGTAGGGCTGGCACAGAAAAATCCCCTTGCAATTTAAAAAATTTATTACCTTTCTTCTTCAACGGGGTTTATAAATTGAGGAATTGTATGACTACCGTTAACATCCCCATAGGAAAGAGCGTTAAAATTCTGAGTGATATCCGAATCGCCAACAACGAGCGTCATATTCGAAAATCCTGGAGTACTGCTAGCTGATGCGAATTGTATTGGAAAATCCGTATAAGGAGTAGCCACATTTTCTGATTTCACTATGACAAAATCCCCTGCTTCCATAGGAGTATTATTAGCAGAAAAATAACTCATAATTCTGCTACTATCGTTTGAATCAATAATAGAGTCAGCTGATGTTTCGTATACATCTGCCGCCAAAATTGCTATCCCAGATAATGCTGTATTGTTCGAAATAAATGATTCCGCAATAACGGCATCTGTTGTGTTAATACTACCTGGAGAAACCGACGTGGAAAAATATAAATCATACGTGCCTGGATTAACTGATGAGAAAGAATAACTCGCTGTGCCAGAAGACAAAGTAGTAGTGGAATATTTAGTTTCTCCGTTTTGTTTAAGATAAATCGTTAAACCACGAAAATCATTATTCGAAGTCACTCCATAGCTGGCATTTCCCGAAACTGACCTTGGAACAATGTGTGTCACTACATACGTTCCCGAAAAAATATCGCTATCGGCAAAACCGGATTTTACGGCAAAGGCCTTGATGGTAATTGTAGTATCTAGCGGCACGTTTATTGGAGTAGTATAAACCGAACTTGCTGTGGTCGGATCCGAATTATCGGTAGTGTAATAAATAGTGGCACCTTCCTCGGCAGACAAAGCTACATCTTGCGCTGTGGTAAAAGAACCGGCGGAAATATTTGCGGTTGGAATGGCAAGCTCTATTAGTTTTCTTTTAATATGAAATCCGGACAAAACAGGTTTCTTTACTTGCACAATACCAACTCCGGTATTGCCGGAAAGAAACATTTTTTCAATAAAACCTCTGGTAAAAGGTCCAAAAAAACCAGTACCCGAATCTAAACCAAGCGGAGCTAAAATTTCTTCCTTATTGGCAAACTGGAAGAGCGCTAATGCTTTTTCTGTTTTTTCTCCGAAATATTCCGTCTCGTTATTAAAAGAACCGGGACCAATAGAGTCCAACGGAAAATTATGGGTATTTAAAAATTTCTGCAATTCTTTCACATCCTCTCCTGTCGAACCGATACCTAAATTACGATAAAATTTATACCCCGAATAGACCGCGACGGCTTTCGCTGGAACGAGGAAACACGAGGAAACTGTAATGGTTATTCCCAGTAATAAGGAGGTAAGTATTTTGTATGTGTTTGTTTCTTTTTTCATAAATTAATATATTACTTGGCAATTTTATATCAAAATATTGCAAAATACAATACTCGGACTATTGATATTGAATATAAATTGGGCGAGGATTAAGCTCAAGCAATTCTTTGGGTGTTAATAAGGATGTACCGGCTTCTTTTACGTCATTTTTATAAAATAATTTGAAACCAGTAAATTGAATAGGTTCTGGATATATAAAATTTTTGTAAGTACCAATTTTTTTTGCTTTACCTCCCCATCCATCCATATCTATTACAATCTGCACTTCAGGAGAAAGTTTTATGTTTTTATAATTAGTTAACATTTTTCTTGTAAAACGATGAATAACTAAAATTTTAGGAGTAAGATTATTTTCTTTTACTAAACTTGATAAATAACTTGATGCATAATTTATATCTACTGCATCAAAAGTACCGATGACCTTCCCCGGTTTTGCTCCTGTCTTCATTGAAAATTCTGGATCAATTCCTAAATGCACATTTGGCATTTTTAAATATTTTTCCAAAACTGGAAGTTCCGACTGCAAATTACTTAAACCAACTTGTATATCCAAAAATACAATAGCATCTATTTTTTCTGCCATTTTTAATACTTTATCTATTTCTTTATCTGGCATTCTAAAACGATATTTTCCATCTGCACCAGCACTGCCTTGTGCTGTTGTTACTATATAATGAAGAGCTGGAATTGCAGGAGTGGAAGGATCTGCTGTTTCCCATTTTTTTACTTCTGTTTTTAATTTTTCAATCATTACGCTCTCTTCATATTCACCAAGCACGCCCATTTTTGTCGAATATAAATTTCCGTAATAAGCGATTATTCTTTTGAAAGGAAGTATTGCTCCATCATTTGGATATGGACCTTTTACTGGCCAAATATTTGGTTTTGGAGGTTTTACTGGCAATGCTTCTCCTGTTTTAGGATCAATTTTTGGTTCAACTACTTTTGGTGCTGGATTATTTGCAAGCTCTTCCATTTTTTTATCATAAGCAACCTTGTCGAGAGGAGGGATAATTGGCTTTGTAGGAACATCTGCAATTTCTTTTTTATCTGTACTTTTGTAAGAAGCACTAATGTTTCCGAACGCTCCCATTCCAAATAAAAAAAATATAAATGAACATAAAAAAATAGCCATAAATAACAGCTTGGATTTTTTTGAAGAAAGTTTTAATCTTCCCTTTTTCTCTTTTGGCATTATTGTCTATAGTATAACAAATTAAAGAAAAATTTTCTCTAAATTTTCTTTTTTGGTTTAAAATATTTTCTATTCTTTAATTTTTCAGGCAACAAATCTTTTGTTGTATATTTTTCATAATCTTTTCCGTAACCAGCTTCTTTCATAAGTTTTGTTGGAGCATTTCTAATACTCATTGGTATAGGCAAGTTACCATATTTTTTAGCATCATCCATGGCAAGTAAATATGCATCATAAGCACTTCTATCTTTTTTTGCCAATGAAAGGTAAACAACTCCATGCGCAAGATTTTCTCCACATTCTGGTAGTCCTATTGTTTCTACAGCTCGAAATACAGCATTAGCCACGACAAGAGCAGTTGGTTGAGCTATCCCTATATCTTCACTTGCAAAAATAACCATACGTCTTGCTATAAATTTAGGGTCTTCACCAGCGTCCAGCATCCGACACATATAGTACAATGCCGCATCTGGTTGCGAAGCACGCATACTTTTTATAAATGCACTAATTGTATTGTAATGTTCATCTCCTTTTTTATCGTAACGCAAAAATTTTGATTGTAATGTATTTTTTAAATTATCAATTGTTATATCAGAATATAGTCCTGCTGTATTTTCAACCATTGCAATGGCTTGGCGAGCGTCACCATTTGTCATTCTTATCAGCCAATCTAAAGCATCTTTTTTTAATTTGTAACCAGTGCGCTTGATTATTTTTTTCATATCATCGTCTGTGAGTTCATTCATGATAAAAACTCTTGAGCGTGATAATAATGCTGGTATAACTTCGAAACTTGGATTTTCTGTAGTTGCACCTATTAAAATTAATCTGCCACTTTCTACAAATGGCAAAAGAAAATCTTGTTGTGCTTTATTGAAACGATGTATTTCATCAAGAAAAAGAACTTTTGGTCCGAGCAATCCCCCACCCACCTCTACAATTTCACGAATGTCATCCTTGCTTGCTGATACAGCAGAAAGTTCATGATAGTCTGCATTAAGAGCTTTAGCATAAATTCTTGCAAGAGTTGTTTTTCCCACACCAGGAGGTCCCCAAAAAATAAAAGAAAAGAGATGCTTTTGTTCTATAGCAATACGAATTGGTTTTCCAATACCAACTAAGTGTTCTTGCCCAACAAATTCATCTAAATTTTTTGGCCTAATTTTTGACGCAAGCGGTTCCATATTTCCATTATGTCTAAAATCAAAAATATTACAATAGTCAGAAATTATTAGATTTGATAAAAAGTTATTTTTGTATTATTGTTGAAATGTATTGGGAGATCGTCCCTCGGCCGTAGACCGGCCACGGGCGAGGCTAATGGTAAGAGTTGTTGTGTTAAAATAAATAAATATTGGGAGATCGTCTAATGGTAGGACACGTCCCTCTGGAGGACGCTATCTTGGTTCGAGTCCAAGTCTCCCAGCCTATCTTTATCATTCAATTGAAAATAGAAATTGTTTTGATATGCTTGGATCTCGAAAAAATGAAAATTGCAATGAGCTTATAGATTGTGAAGGGTGCTACGGAAGTGATCACTTAACACTTTCTGATGGATGTATAGACTCCAAAGATTGTTATGATTGCACAGTATGGGGTGTAAATATGGAGCTTGATTATGAAGATTGTCTTTGCGGTGACCATTCTTATAGTGTTAAGTTTTCTTCAAATTGTTGGCCAGCATGTAAAGATATTGAATATAGTATAGGTTTAGTTAATTGTTCTGATTGTTTTGGTTGTGTTAGTTTAAAGAAGAAACAATATTATATATTAAATAAACAATACACTAAAGAAGAATATTTTAAGCTAGTAGAAAAAATAAAAAAACACATGGATGATTTTCCTTTCATTGATAAAAAGGGCAATATATATAAATATGGTGAGTTTTTTCCTATAGAATTTTCTCCATTTGGTTATAACAACACAATGGCAATTCAATATTTTAATATGTCTAAAGAAAAAGCAGAAGAAAGTGGCTATCCGTGGATTGAAATTCCTCATGGTGAATATCAAATAACAATTAAATCTGAACAATTACCAGATTCTTGTGAAGAAATAAAAACTGATATTCTAAAAGAGATTATAGAATGTGCTATGTGTAAAAATGCTTATCGTATCATGGAGAATGAATTATCTTTTTATAAAAAAGAGAAACTTCCTTTGCCTAATTTATGCAGTGAATGTAGATATGAAATAAGAATATCAGATAGACTTAAACTTGAATTATATAAAAGACAATGTATGTGTTTTGGTGAAAATGATAGCAGTGGTAAATATAAAAATACAGTAAAACACTCACATGGTAATAATAAATGTGGTGAAGAATTTAAAACAGGTTATGCACCTGACAGACCAGAGATCATATATTGTGAGAAATGTTATCAACAAGAAGTATATTAATTTAAATATTATAGAATGTCAAAGACGGTCTTTGACATTAAAAATACCAAAAGTGGCCTTATTTATCAGGTTCATTTGGGTTATCCACAGGTACTATTGTTTTTACTGCTGTTGTCAATTTGCTTTATAATGGTATAATTTTATCGAGTAACTAATAAAATGTTCTTTGAAAAAGCCAGTGGAATAATTTACTGGTTCCACACAATAACGCATGTGCATACGATACACATAAGATGAATCGCAAAATTGTGATTCAAAAAAATATAAAATAAAAAATTTAAACGGTAAAAAAGAAAAGCCCCCCAATCATAGATTGGGGGTTCTTTCATTTCTACATCATAATTCTCTTATTAAGAATTAGTTGTAAAAGAATATTCACTTGATAGTGTAGTATTACCTGAATCATCAGTAGACTCTACAAGAAAGTAAAATGTAGTATTTGATGCCAAACCATAAATCGTAATTGCATGACTAGTTACCATAGATTTGTCTACAACAACATAAGTAGCAGTTGAATTTGTGCTAACTGGTGAATTTATAGAATAATAAATTTTTGAAGTAGCTTTTTCATTAGTACTCCATGCTATAGCACCAGTAGATGTTCCAACTTTTGTTTCTATATTACTAATTACTGGAGCATAGTCATTTGATCCATCAGCCGGTAATGTGGTAAAGGAAATTTGAGGAGAAAAAGTAACACTTGATTTATTGGTTGTTGATCCTACAATTAAATAATAAGTTGTATCGGGTTCTAATTTGCTTAAATTAATTTTATGATCAATAATTTGAGCTGGAATTAATACTTGTGGTTTTGCAGAAGTAGTAACAGAAGATGTTTTACTATACCAAACCATACTGTTTGCTCTAACATCAGTTACCCAAGTCACTGTAGCTTGGCGAGCTTTTATATTAGTAATATTAAGATCACTAATTACAGGAGCATCTACAGATGAACCTATTACATGAACATTTACTTTTGAAGTTGATGTTAAATTAGCATCATTCTTTACTATAAAAGTAATAACGTACTTTCCAGTTTTTGCATACGAATGAGTAAATGTTGCAGTTTGAACAAAAGACAAATCACTTTTTACTGAAACTGTCTTTAAAGCAGTGTCACCCCAATTTACGCTATAGCTTAAATTTCCATTTTGTGGATCTGATGCTTTTACAATCCAAGTGCCAACCTCCCCTGTTTTAAGTACAGTAGGAGCAGTGATACCAGATATAACTGGTGCTAAAGAGTTATCATCACTTTTATTGTTGAAGAAACGAGAAATTCTACTCCAAATAGAATTAGAATTTTTATTCTGCGATTTCAAATTAACACGTTGTTCAAATCGTTCTTGATTATTTGAACCATTGTTCTGGTTGCTTTGCGCAAAACCCACAAACGGAGAAAAACTAATAGCCATAATTACAAACAAACTTATAGCTAACAATTTAATATTTTTCATAATAATAATTATAAATTAACTTAATAATATACATTACACTATGTCTAGCATTCATATAAAATGCATCGACAGCGACCCCTCGAATATAGAGACGTTTTTAAACATTCATTTCTTACATAAAATATGTTCTATAATATATAAATATTGTTATAATATGCTAGTAAGAAATTAACAGCTAATACGTCTCATTATATGAAAGTGGATGTCGCAGATACATTTAAAAAGGTATATGAGAAAGAATCAGATGCGATATTTCGTTTTTGTTTTGTTCGCGTATCTGACAGAGAACAAGCTCTTGATATAACACAAGAAACATTTATGCGTTTATGGAAAAGTTTGCTTGATGGAAAAGATATTCTTAATGATAGAGCATTCCTTTTCACAATAGCCCATAGGCTTGTAATAGACTGGTATCGTAAAAAGAAAAGTTTATCTCTGGATAAGATGATGAATGATGAAAAAGAAAAAAAATCATCTTACGATATAGCGGACGAAAAAAGTTTAAATACTGAACTTGGTGCAGAAGGAAGATATTTGGTAAAAAAAATAAAAGAGTTAACACCAACATATCAAGATCCAGTTTACTTACGTTTTGTAGAAGGCATGTCACCAAAAGATATAGGAAAAATATTAAAGATATCAGCAAATGCTGCTTCTGTAAGAATAAATAGAGGGCTAGAAGAATTAAGAGAAAAGACAGGATATAATAAAAAATAAAATTAACAATGGAAGAAAAAGATTTATACAAAGGAATAGAAGAAATCAAAAGTATATCGATGACGGAAGAAGAAAAAGATAAGATTTTTGAATTCGTTTTAAGTTCTAAAGCAGAACAAAAACCAATTGTAAGTCCATGGGGATCTTACTTTTTTGTGTCTATAGTCAAAAAAAACAGTTTTGCATTTTATGCAATGGCAGTTTTACTTGTTTTCATATTAGGTGGAGGAGGAACAGTTTATGCATCACTTAATTCATTACCAGGAAATTCTTTATATCCATTAAAGGTAAAAATTATCGAGCCATTAAGAACAACTCTAACTTTTTCATTAGAAAAAAAAGCACAGTATGAAAGCAATTTAGCAGTAAAGCGACTTGTTGAAGCTGAAATTTTAGCAAGCAATAATGAACTTGATTCAGTTAAAGAAAAACAAATTAATAATCTATTAGAAAAACATACAACAGCATTAAATGAAGCAATTAATAAGGTAGTAAAAGACGAATCAAAAGAAAAAATACATGAAATAGCAACAATATTCCAAAATGAAATGAATATACATGCTCAAATATTAGATATTGTAAAAGAAAATAATAAAAAAGAAGAAAAGAAAATAGAGAAGACAGAAGAAATACAAATTAAAAAAGAAGAGAAAATTCAGCCTGAGAAAAAAGAAATTCCAATAGAAAAACAAGATCAAAAGACAGAAAAAATAGAACAGGAAGCAGAGAAAATACAGGTTGAAACACAAATACCAGAAGAAATAAAAACAGATACGACAACAGAAGAAGTAACAAACACAGAAGAGGGAGATAATGAAATTTCAAAAAATGCACGCGCTAATGCAAAAAAAATAAAAGAAGCTCTAAATAAAAAAGAGATCAGAGGCAATCAAAATAATTAAAGTTTCTTTATACAAGCTTTTATGAAAGCAGTGAAAAGTGGATGCGGTTCAAGAGGATGTGCTAAAAACTCTGGATGAAACTGAGTTCCTAAGAAAAATGGATGTTTATTTTTTGGCAACTCTGCAATTTCCATTAAATGCCCATCTGGAGAACGTCCGGAAAAAACAAGTCCTTTTACTTCTAATTCACCAACAAATGCAGGATTTACTTCATAACGATGTCTGTGACGTTCTAAAATTTCTTTTTTTCCATAAGCAGAAGAAGCTATTGTCCCCTCACGAAGTAGGGCTCTATATTCACCAAGACGCATACTTCCACCATATAAATTATTTTTCAAAATTTCTTTTTGTGATTCCATAATATCTATAACCAAATTTTTTGATTTTGGATTTATTTCTCTTGTATTAGCATCTTTCAAACCAAGAACATTTCTTGCATATTCTATAACAATCATTTGCATACCATAGCAAAGTCCAAAATAAGGAATTTTATTTTCACGAGCAAATTTTACAGCAGATATAAGACCTTCCACTCCACGAGAACCAAAACCACCAGGCACAACTATACCATCATATTTTTTTAGTTCTTTTAACTTTGCTGGATCTTTTTCAAAATCTACAGAAGTCAACCAGGAAATAACAGGCTTTCTATTTTGACTATAAGCAGAATATTTTATTGCTTCTATCACAGATAGATAAGAGTCTGATAAAACATAATCCCCTGTTTCAAAATATTTTCCAATCACAGCTATCTTTACAGTATTTTTTCCATTGTGAACATGTTTTACAAAATTTTTCCATTTTTTCCAAGATTCCTCATCGGGCTTTTTACATTTTGCTCCCAATACAGCACAAAGTTTGTCAGACAATTTTTCCTTCTCAAAATTTAATGGTATATCATAAATACTTTCTACATCTGGAGAAGAAATAACTCTTTCAGGCAAAATATTGCAGAAAGTAGAAATTTTTTCTTTTCTTTTATCATCCAAACTTGTATCACCTCTTGCAATTAAGAAATCTGGCTGAATTCCAGAAGAATTGAGTGTCCTAACTGCATGTTGTGTAGGTTTAGTTTTCATTTCTCCAATTTTAGAAGGAGTAGGCAAATAAGAAACCATTACAAAAAATACATCACTAGGAAATTCTATTTTCATCATTCTTGCAGCCTCCAAAAAGAGCATATTTTGATACTCACCTATAGTTCCACCAATTTCAATTATTACTACATCAGCATTATTTTTTTGCTGAGCAATTTTTATGCGTCGTATAACTTCAAGAGGAATATGAGGAACAACTTCTACACACTTGCCTTTATATTCCAAATTTCTTTCTCTTTCAATAACACTCTGATATACACGTCCAGTAGTCATGTAATTTATTTTAGAAAGTTTTGAACATAAAAATCTTTCATAGTTACCCATGTCTTGATCTGTTTCATCTCCATCAGCCAAAACAAAAACTTCTCCGTGTTCAGTCGGATTCATTGTACCTGCATCAACATTTATATATGGATCAATTTTTATAGAAGTTACATTAAGACCACGATTTTTTAAAATAAGCCCCAACGAAGAAGCAGTAATGCCTTTTCCGACACCAGAAATAACTCCTCCTACTACAAATATATATTTGCAATCATTTTTTTTCTCCATATTTTTAAAAATTAAATTACTTATTTAAATATCTTCTTATTGCCAATAAACTTGAAACCATACCTAAAAATACACCAGAGAACAGAACAATACAGAAAATCTGGAATATATTTGAAACAAAATAATCATATAAATTCAAACCCAAGAATCCAGTCATATTACGTCCAAGCCAAGCTGTTGCTGGCCAAAATAGAAGTAGTGTAATAATTGTTGCGATAAAACCATAAATAGCCCCTTCTATCATAAAAGGACCCCTGACGCGCATTTTTGAGGCTCCTACAAGGCGCATGACACCTATCTCCTCTTTTGCAATAAATATAGCAAGCCTAATAGTATTTAATGTAATAATTATTGAAATCACTATCAAAACAAGAGTTATTAAAAAGCCTAATTTTTGTGCTCCTGAAATAATAGAATTTAATTTTTCAATAACAATTTTATTTTGATGATAATTTACCTTATCTATAATTGAAGAAGAACCAGAAACAAGAAGATTGTCAGATTTTAGAAAGTTTGCAATTGCTTCGTATTGAGAAACTTCTTTTGCTTTAACATTTAGATATCCACCCAATGGATTTTCTCCTATCTCATCAAGTGCTTGTATTGTTGAATAATCACTTGTATGTCTCTCACGGAAAACAGCTAATGCTTCTTCTGCAGTTGTATATGATACACTTTCTACTTCTGGCAATTTCTCAAGAGAGTTTTTAAGACTTAAAATTTTATCCTGACTTGCATCAACATTAAAATAAATTGTTACATCTACTTTATTTTCTATTTGGTTTAAAGAATAATTCAAAACTGCCTGCAATAATATAATAGTAGTAATAACAGATAATGTAATTGTAACAATTAAAATAGAAGCCCAAGAAATTAAACTATTTCTTTTAAAACTTATAAAACCTGATTTAATTATTCTCTTTAATAAAGTCATAATAAAAAAATAAATTAATTAACAAATACAATTATATTGTATATTTACCCTCTTTGTCATCTCTAACAATTTTCCCATTTTCCATTGTAATAACTCTCTTCTTTATATTATCTATAACACCTTTGTTATGCGTTGTTATAATAACTGTCGTTCCTAAATCATTGATTTTTTTTAAAATTTGAATTATCTCATATGTATTAACAGGATCAAGATTTCCAGTTGGTTCATCTGCAATAATTACTTCAGGCTGATTAATAATTGCTCTTGCTATTGAAAGCCTCTGTTTCTCACCACCTGATAATTCATGTGGAAAATGATGTGCTTTATTTGTTAAATCTACAAGTTCAAGAACATGAGGAACATCACTTGCTATCTCTTCATCTGATTTACCTACAGCCTCCATTGCAAAAGCGATATTTTCGTAAGCAGTTTTATTATGAAGCAATTTAAAATCCTGAAATACTACACCAATCCTTCGGCGAAGGTTCGTAAGATCATCACTTTTTAATTTATGTATATCAAGAGACTCAAAAAACACCTTGCCACTTGTTGGTGCATCGTCTGCTAATATCATTTTAATTAAAGTAGTTTTTCCAGCTCCAGAATGACCGACAATTGAGACAAATTCTCCTTCAGATACGGTAAAAGTAACATCTTCAAGCGCTACTGAATCCTTATTATAAACTTTTGAAACATTACTAAAATAAATCACATTTCTATATTATCACAAATGTCTTTCTGCTTCAATAAACATGTCCAGATTACCATCCAAAACGTCGTCTACATTTGAAGTTTCAGCTTCTGTTCTATGGTCTTTTACCATTTTATATGGGTGTAATACATAAGAACGAATTTGACTGCCCCATTCTATATCTTTGCCAATACTTTTTTTCATACTTTCTTCTATTGTTCTTTTTTCTTCTTCTGCTTTCTTAAAAATTTTAGCGCAAAGAATTGCCATTGCTTGTTCCCTATTCTGTTCTTGAGAACGTTCGCCAGAAGCATGAACTGAAATGCCTGTTGGTATATGAACTAAACGAACAGCAGTTTCTCTTTTGTTTATATTTTGTCCACCAGGTCCACCAGCTCTTGAAAATTCAATTTTTATATCCGATTCAGGTATAGCAAAACTTTTTTCTTCCAATTTTGAAAATTTTGGTAAAACTTCAACTAGTGAAAAAGAAGTATGTCTTAAATTTTTTGCATTAAATGGAGAAATGCGAACCAGTCTATGAACACCGGATTCATTTTTTAATATTCCATATGCATTTTTACCAATTATTTCAAAAGAAACATTGCGATATCCACCATTATCATTTTTGTGTTCATGAATAAAAGATATTCCAAAATTTTTTTTGTCTGCATATTTTAAATACATATCCAAAAGCATTCTAGAAAAATCTTCAGCGTCATCCCCTCCTGCACCTGAAACAATTGTAATTATTGCATTACCTTTGTCATATTTTCCGATACCTTCTTTTTTGTTTTTTAATTCTTCAATTTCTCTTATTGTATTTTTTGCTTTCTCTTTGTCAGACCAAAAACTTGTCGAATTCATTTCGTCTTCTAATTCTTTTATTTTTTTGTCTATTTCATTTTCTTTCATTTTATTGAGCCACCCCTCGGGATTGAACCGAGGACCCCGTCTTTACGAAAGACGTGCTCTACCAACTGAGCTAGGGTGGCATATTCTTTTTTTAATTAATTTTACTGAGCCGTTGTCCGGGATTGAACCGGAGACCTCGATATTACCAATATCGTGCTCTACCAACTGAGCTACAACGGCTTATGATGGCTTATTTAATTTTCGTAACGACCTACCAAAACAGCTACAACGGCTTACATTCGTAACGACCTACCAAAACAGCTACAACGGCTTACATTCGTAACGACCTACCAAAACAGCTACAACACGGCTTATGGATTTTTATGGTTGCTTATGACAGCCTATTTTACTGAAAAAGTTTACTACATTTTTTGCTATTTTTCAATTCGAAATAAAAACTTAGATTTAAATAACAGTCTTTAAATCTAAGTTAATTTAACTTTTTTATTTATAATTATTTTTTATTTTTTTTATTATTATATCTAAGAAAATTTATTAACAAAGTTAAAATAAATATTTCTACAATAAAGGAAATTATATTTATTGAAAGTAGTGGAGAATTTATAATATATCTCAAAATAGAGAATGTAACATTTTTATCTATACGATCAGATTTAACCTGCAAAGAGCCATTTTCATCATAAATTTCAACCAAAGCAGTATATTTACCTTTATCAAAAGCCTTATCTCCCAAAATAATAAATTCACCTTGCTCATTAGGAGAAACTATATACTTAGAAATTTTTCCGTTTGGAGAAATAATAAATGCAAATGTTTCTAATTTAGGATATTTCGTTTTACCTTTTATTTTTACAGAATCACCAATTCTTATATTTCCTACAAATTCCAAAGTAGGTTTTTCAATAAAATTAGATATAACATTAATAGTTATTTCTTTTTTATTCCCAGCAAAATCATAAACTTGAACTGTTACTTCATTATTTCCCAAAACAAGATATTCTTGTGGAATAATATAAGTAGCAAAACCGTTGCCAGCAGTAACCATGACAGGATTTTGATCTTTAATAAATACATTAAAATAATCAACTCCAGATAAATCATCACTAGCTTCTAAGTTCAAAATATTATTACCAGAAGAATCCACTATATTTTCAGCTTTTATAATATTAGGAGATACTGTATCAATTTTTAAAGAATAGTGTGTAGGTTTAGACCAACCTTTTATTGTTTTATAAATTATATGAAAATAATTGATACCATCTTTTATATTTGTTTTTAGTTTTTCTGAAACCACTATAGTAGATTTAGTACTTGGAACAGAATTAGATCTAGTATCTAAAAGTGTTGAAATTGCTAAAACTCCTTCTGGGTTTTTCCAAGTAAAATGCGCATTTCTTAAGTCATACCATTTTTCTTGATCGGGATGTGTATCAGAAAAAATATTTAGGCGACTTAGTAATGTTGTTTTCTCAGTATTAATTTCAGTAGGTTCAACTACTGGAGTTTTTTCTACAGCAACTGCAATTATATTTACAGATGCCCCACTTTGTCCAGTTAAAATATTTGTTCCTAAACCATCATTTTCTCTTATAAAATGATTTGAAAAAGAAAAATTTGCAATACCACTTTTTTTGGCTTTAAATTTTAAAGAAAAAATTGTCCCATCTGAACCAGAAAAACCAGGAGTTTTTAATCCCCCATTAAAAGAAATAGTGCCAGACGTTCCAGAATTTACAGGTTCACCTACCCATAGATTAAAAATAGAATTATTTTTTGAAACAGATACAAACTCTATTAAATCTTTTGAATAAGAAATAATTCCTTCTGCATTATTTATGTATTTTGATTCTGTGTTTATTTTAACTGTTAAATTAAACACAGAGCCAACATTTACTTTTTGATCGCTTGGAGTAATAAAAAAAGATGCGGCTTCGCTTTTAGACACAAACAATAAGCTAAACACGAAGATGAATATAAACAAAAATATTTTTTTAAAAAACAACTTTAAAAATTTATTTGTCATTTTTTTTATTCCAAAATTTGGAAATCAACAAATTAATTATAATACACAAAACAACTAAGGTAAAGATAAAGATGCTATATTTAAAATTGCTATTTAGATTTGTCGTATAACTTAAAATATTCATTTTTTGCAAAAAAGATACTTTTTTAATATCCAAGTATAGTGGTTTTAGCCATGGATTTATTGTCGTTCCACGCCCGTCATTTTCAAAAATAGAAAAAACATCTTTATAGCCAATATGCGTTTTACCACTATTTTTAGCTAAAAAAATAATTTCTAAAATCTGTCCATCTTTTTCAGAAAAACCATTTGGTGTTCCAGCTACAAAACTTAATTCACCTATTTTATTATCAAAAACTGGTTCTTTTACCCAAAGTGAAAATATAGAATTTTTATTTTTTATTTCTTTTACCTCAATTTTATCTTTATCGTAAAGTATAGTGCCATCAATAACATTAATTGATTTATCAATAGAAGAAACTTTTAAATTAATTGAGAATGTATCACCTACAAAAATTTCTTTATTTTCTTTACTATTATTTTCAAAATAAATTTCAGTAGATGCATAAGAAATATTAAAGCAAGATAAAAAACTTAATATAGCAACAAAATATAATAAAAATAATACTTTTTTATTTTTATTGTTTTTTATTTTTTTCATCATGATTTTATAACAATACTTTAAATATTTTAATATGATTAAATTGTTTTTCTTCCCCAATGATAAAGCAAAATAGAAAAGTCTATTGAATCTACTTTATTGTCTTTATTAATGTCTACATATTTATTACTAAATGGATAATTTTTACCAAAGAAATAAAGCAAAATAGAAAAGTCTATTGAATCTACTGAATGATCTCGATTAAAATCTGCAATATCATAATTATAATTTCCTACATTTCCACTACCACCACCCATGCCTCCACCGCTACTACTAACAGCATTAAATATTTGTGAAGCAATAGAATAATTTACTCCATAATAAACTACTAATTTAAAATAATAAGTTCCGACATCGGGCACTGTTGCAGTTTTTTCTACTGTCCAATCTTGTCCAGCTGAAATAAGTTTTGCTGCTGAAGAATAAAAAATATCATCTCCACCACCACAAGAATTATTTATATCAGAAACAACACACCACTCATATTGATATTCAGTGTCAATAAGTCCTTCATTAGTTATTGTTATATTTGCAGAAATAGAAGGCACTGTGCGATCTGTAATAGAATTTATAACAACTTGAGCTGGAGATTCTCGCAATGAACATAAAAGCCAGTCTGTAGACACATCGCAATTATTACAATCAAAATTAATTCTTCCAGTTTTAGTTCCAGATATACCAGCAATTCCAGTAAATTTTCCAGTATTATCAATAGCAGTTCCTGAAAAATCAATCCAACCTAAAGTTTTTGACCAAGCCTTTCCACCTAATTCACCTAAACAGTTATTTGTTACACCACTTCCGTCTGGTGATAAGTTAATCCAGCCATACTGACGACTCCAAGCAAATCCAGTTAATGCAGTATCAGTTATATGTACATTGCAATTATCACAACCAAAATTAATCCAACCCAATTTTTCACCAAAAGCATATCCTGGATTAGAAGAAATAGTTCCATCTATTTCAGAAGCAAAAACAGAAGTAATAAAAAAACAATAAAAAATTAAAATAAATGTAAATATTAAAAAATAATTTTTATTTAAATTTTTCATAAATATTTTTTCTATTGTGGTACTATTTCTGCGTTATTTATTATTTCTGGAGTCGTGGCTGTTTCTATCTCTGTTACAGTTGCATTTGTTGTCGTATCAGAAGAACTATCAACTGTATTATCAGTAATAGTATTTGTTGTATCATCTATTGTCGTAGTTTCTGGTATTGCAGTTGTGTCTGATGATATTTCTGGACTTGATATAGTTTCTGTCTCTAGCACTGAATCAGAAGATGAATAATTTGGAGCTTTAGTTTCTATTGAATTAATAATATTTTCTAATTGATTACCATCAATACAAATCTCAGTTTCATCTGATTTTTTAAGGCAAATTTGTTCACTATGAATTTTTTTTGAAAATACTTCTTCAAAATATCCACGAATTGCTATAACACGAACAGAAACAAAATCAGTTAAGAACTTAACTCCAGAATCAATTTTTTCTTGAACAACATCAAGAGCATTTTTCTCTTGTTCATTTTGAGTATCAGTAATAATTGAATCAACTTGATTATCGTCTACAAAATATCCAATTAATTGTTGCTGTTCTTGAATACCTTTAACAAGGTACGGTATAAGTGAAACATAAGAAAGAGATTTATATCCTGTTTCTGAATCTGTAAAAACCATAGAGGGAAATATTTCTTCAAATTCCTGAGCAATAAATCCTGATACTAATTCTTCATCAGTATTTTGCCAATTGTAATGGTACATTACTGGATTAAGTGCGACTAATTTTGACAAAGCACTATTACCATCTATAGAAGAAATATCTTGTTTTAATCTTGCATCAGATGCACAAGCAAAACTTCCAGTAGTTGTATCGAAATTACAAGTATTTCCTGATGTTGTTGATATACTTAAAACTGTTGTGTCTCCAGTATCACCAACAACAGTTAATTTATTTCCTGGACTTGTTGTCCCGATACCAACATTGCCTCTTAATGCTGTTTTAGTGATACTACTATTTCCTAAAATTACAGTATTGCTTCCAAGCCCTGTTGCATTGTAACCAATGACAATTTCATTCTGATCATCATCGGCAAGAGATTGGGTATTAGCACCAAGATATACGCTGTAATCAGTGGTAGTATAACTTTGTCCCGCGTTAAAACCTAAAGCAGAGTTTTTTGTTCCTGTAGTGTTAGCGCCTAAAGAATTATAACCTACAGCAGAGTTAAATCCTCCTGTGGAGTTAACATAAAGTGATTGATATCCTACTGCAGAATTACCACTTGCTGTGGAAAAATAGAGAGCGTAATATCCAATTCCAGAGTTACCAGTTCCGGTAGTATTAGTTTTAAGTACACTGTCTCCTACTGCAGAGTTATACTGTCCTGTGGTATTTGAATAAAGAGAATTATAACCTAGCGCAGAGTTAGAAAATCCTGTGGTATTGGAATAAAGAGCTAATCCTCCTACTGCAGAGTTACCCCATCCTGAGGTATTAGTATAAAGAGCATTATGTCCCAACGCAGAATTAACTTCTCCTGTAGTATTGCTTTTTAGTACATTATTTCCTACCGCAATATTTCTGTTTCCTGTTGTATTAGCATTCAATACTAAATAACCGATTCCAATATTGTTTGAAGACTTAGCAGTTGTATTTGCAGTTGATCCCATTGTGAAATTACCTGCACTTTCTCCAACAAATAAATTGTATCCTTCTGTTGTTACAGTACCATTGTTTCCGTAATTAAAATTATGAATGAACCTTGTTCCATTTTTTGTGATTACTCCATATTGATTTGCATAAGTAGTGTTATCTAAATCCAAGTTACCGGAAGCAATATCTATTGAACCTGAAGCAAGAGTATGTGTTCCAAGATTTACATCTGTTGTTGCACCAGTATATGGAACATAAGTTGAAGAAGCAGAAGAAGTTGTTAAGTATGTATTTGAATCTAAACTTCCATCCCCTTTTACAAATTGTGAAGATGTTCCTGATATTGATGTACCCCAAGCACTGCCTGTTGAAACTGCAATTCCTGCAGAAGGATAAACCATTCCTCCTTGTTGATCTAGTTGATATCTTGTTGATCCGATAGTTACATAATAGTGAGTTCCATCAAATTCCATCGCACCTGCCTCAGGAATTGCAAGTAGTGTTCCTGATGTGAATTTAAGTGGCGCCGTACCTGCAGTTGCTGTGCCGGCAGATAACGTTATACCTTTAGCATATAATCTTGCACTAGGTGTAGAACTTCCGAGATATACTGAAGTTAATGAACTATTTCCGATTACGGCAGTGTTTGAACCGGCACCGGTGGCGTTGTAACCGATTACAATTTCGTTTTGACCGCCACCATTAAGAGATTTAGTACTGGCACCAAGATATACACTGTAACTGCTTGCGCTATTATTTCCGCTTGTAGCATAACTACCGGCACTAGATCCTAACGCAGAGTTGAAATTTCCTGTCTGGTTGAAAAAAAGAGCAGTCTTTCCTAATGCAGAATTATCGTCTCCCCAGAGATTGGAATAAAGAGCCCAATATCCTACCGCAGAGTTACTATCTCCTTGGATGTTGGAATAAAGAGTATTACTTCCTACTGCAGAGTTACCATATCCTATGGTGTTGGAATAAAGAGTATTACTTCCTACCGCAGAGTTTTCGAATCCCGTGGTATTAGCAAGCAAGGCTGAATAACCAATTCCAATATTATTCGAAGAATTACTACCTATTATTGCAGTCGATCCCATTGTAAAATTACCGGCATTTTCACCAATAAATAAATTGTGTCCTTGTGTTGTTACCGATCCGTTATTTCCATAATTAAAATTATGAATGAAACTTGTTCCATTTTTTGTGATTACTCCATATTGATTTGCATAAGTAGTGTTATCCAAATCCAAGTTACCGGAAGCAATATCTATTGAACCTGAAGCAAGAGTATGTGTTCCAAGATTTACATCTGTGGTTGCGCCAGTATACGGAACATAACCAGATGAAATATCTTCTGCAAAAGCAATTGTCTTTCTTGTAGTAGATGGAGTGAAATATAAATTGGTTCCATCAAATTCCATTGCACCTGCTTCAGGTGTTGTAAGTAATGTTCCTGATGTGAATTTAAGTGGAGCAGTTTCTGTAGCTCCTGTACTAGCTGCTAAATTCAATAATGCTGTTGGTGAAGTTGTTCCAATGCCAACTCTCGAATTTGTTGTATCAATATTTAAAATATTTGTTAAACCATCTGCTTTATTAATTTGAATTGCAGTTGTAGAGTCAGCACCTGGATACCACTTAGCAGATTTCAAAGCTGTACCACTTAATAGTCCACTAAATATTCCATTGCCTTTGTATGTTGTGAAAAGAACATTTCCATTTACTACAGAACCTTGCGCTGGAGTTGGTAAAGTTGTTATCACAGCAGTGTTCGAAGAAGTTGTCCAAGAAACGTAAGAAGTGCTTGTAGCAAGAGCGCTACTATAAGCAAAACCACGATAGTTGATAGGAGTAATTGAATAATGTGAATTTGATGTTGGTAACTTTACATAATATCTTATAACTTTGGTTGAAGTACTTGTCGAATAAACAACAGCTGCAAAATCGCTAGAAGTTAATTGAGTATCTCCTGAAACTTCAACAGAAAAATCTGGTACGGTACTATTAAATATGGCGGTTGTGGATGACGATGCTAAATTACCCTTGAGCTTCAAGCTTATATCCTCATAATCATTTTGAGAAATTATAGAGTTATCATTGTTAAATTCTTTTAAATTAATTTCATAATCCCAAGAATGTCCATAAGTATAACCAGAGTTATATGTTAAAGTTACAGTCCCGATCAATTCCCACTTGCCTGCGTTGCCTGTAGTATTGGAAAGAGTTACTCCACCATATGTTCCACTTGTAGAATATGTGGAAGATGTGGAAGAAGTTGCAGATGTTGCATTACCAGACAATGCTCCGGTAAAAGTAGAAGCATACACACCAGTATTATTAAAAAATACTCCGGAAGTAGCAGTGACAGATGCAGAAGTGGTAGTGTAACGATAAGCATTTATTGTCTCTCCTTGATTTGCTCTAGCTCCCCATAATGATACAGCATTTTGCCCAGTAATAATTCTAAACGTTTTGTTTGAACTACCAGAACTAAAGTTATGATTTACACTAAAAAATCTCCATTTCGTATCGATGGTTACTTCTTTTTCGGTTCCTTCAGTCACAGTCACGCCGTTTTCCAATCTTAATTTAACTGTTGATGTTCCACTTTGTGCTCTCATCCATACTCCAGCAGACCAGTTACCTGTGGTACTATTAGCAAAAGTTTGATAAATACTTGCATCATCAGAAGTTCCCGCAGCTATGTTTTCCGCTAAAAGTGCTCCATTTGGTGCATTTACACTGTTAGAGACAGGCGCTGCTATACCTCCAGTTCTAATCCAAGTGGTTGTAAAATCTTCTGATCGTAAAAGATAGTTTGAAGCAACACCTAAAGACATATGTGGCGTTTCTAAAAAACTGTTTACTCGAAATCTTTCATTGTAGTAATAAGCTATTGATGGATCATAACCATTTCCATATTCAAATCCACTTTTGTTGTTGTCTGGATCAGTGTTAATTGCAACGCTCCCAGTAAAATCAGCAATACCACTTACATTAAGATCTGTAGTGGTTAAATCAAAAGCTCCAAGATTAACGTCAGCAGTTGCACCTGTGTATGGGACATAAGTTGAAGAGGCAGAAGATGAAGTTAGATACCCAGCCAAAGCGTGGTTTCCCCAGCCATATGCTGTATCCCAATTAGCAGAATTGTTTGTTGTACTGTGCCAAGATGAGGCCAAGTATACAGGATCG